>OLHK01000075.1_pt1 | contig 34895 bp, 25 predicted proteins | sample 1609371 | NCBI WGS metagenome assembly OLHK01 (sample SAMN05416779, study PRJEB24817) | seawater metagenome | isolation source: Sea water | place: Canada:Atlantic | collected 2013-11
ATCTACACCTCTCTATTCGTCGGCAGCGTCAGATGTGTATAAGAGACAGAAATAGTGATGCTTTTCATTGTTGCGTTAATGTTTACTAATTGCAACGAAACAGATAAAGTTGTTGAAGAAAAAGAGGAAACCCCTTTTGTGTGGGAAGGTGCAAATCTCTACTTTTTATTAACTGACCGTTTTAATAACGGAGACTCTTCTAATGATATTAATTTTGATAGAACAAGGAAAACCGGGAAATTACGTGGCTTCGAAGGTGGCGACATTAAAGGTATCACACAAAAAGTAAAAGAAGGTTATTTCACGGATTTGGGAATTAATGCCATTTGGATGACACCAATTGTAGAGCAAATCCATGGAGGTACTAATGAAGGTACGGGAACTACGTATGGATTTCATGGATATTGGACAAAGGATTGGACTAAAATTGATCCGAATTTTGGAACAAAAGAAGATTTGCACCAACTCGTCCAAGAAGCACACGCAAAAGGTATTAGAATAGTTTTAGATGCCGTTATAAACCATACAGGTCCAGTAACTGAAAAAGACCCAGTTTGGCCAGAAGATTGGGTACGTACAGATAAACAATGTACTTACGATAATTATGAGAATACAGTTACCTGTACTTTAGTTAAAAATTTGCCAGACATCAAAACCGAAAGTAACCAAAACGTTGAATTGCCACCACAGTTAGTTGAAAAATGGAAAACCGAAGGTAGATACAAACAAGAAATAAAAGAGCTGAATGAATTTTTTGAACGGACAGGACACCCAAGAGCACCACGATTTTATATCATAAAATGGCTCACGGATTATATCACGGAATTCGGTGTAGATGGCTACAGAGTAGATACTGTAAAACATACAGAAGAAACAGTATGGCAAGAATTTAGACAAGAATGCGATTATGCCTTTTCAGAATTTAAAGAGAACAATCCTGATAAAGTTATAGATGACAGCGACTTTTATCTTGTAGGAGAAGTTTATAATTACGGTATAAGCACAGGGCAGTTTTTCGATTATGGAGATAAGAAAGTCAACTATTTTAAGCCAAAAAGCTTCCATAGCCTAATCAATTTTGAATTTAAATGGAATTCAAAAGAGTTGGCTTATGAGGCATTGTTTAGAAAATATGCAGATACACTAAATACGTCATTAAAAAACTTTGGCACATTAAACTATTTGAGTTCCCATGATGATGGTAGCCCATTTGATCCAACAAGAAAAAAACCTTTTGAAACAGCAAACAAACTGTTGTTGTCACCTGGTACATCGCAAGTATATTACGGAGACGAGAGTGCAAGGATTTTAAAAGTTGAAGATGCCATCGGAGATGCTAATTTGCGCTCATTTATGAACTGGGAAGCAATAAACAACAATATTAAAACCCAACAAATTTTAGAGCATTGGCAGAAACTAGGTAAATTTAGAGCTAAGCATCCTGCAATCGGAGCCGGAATTCATCAAATGATAGCGGAATCTCCATATTATTTTTATCGAAGCTATCAAACGGATAATTTTGAGGATTTAGTTGTTGTTGGCTTAGATTTGGATAAAGGCAAAAAAACAATTGATGTATCTAAGGTTTTTAAAGATGGAGAGACGTTGCTTGATGTCTATTCTAATGAAATATCAAAAGTAGAAAACGGAAAAGTTATAATAGATTCAGATTTTAATATAGTTTTATTGGAAAGAAAATAAATATGAAAAATAAAATATTAACCTTGTTGGTCGTTTTAAGCTGTTACGCATGCTCAGACAATAGCAACACTATACTTGAAGCAAAATCACCTAACTCAAAACTAATTATAGACTTTAATGTAAATAATGAAGGCCAACCATTTTATAGTGTAAAATTTAATAACAAAGTTATTGTTGATACATCTTATTTAGGCTTCGATTTTGTGAATGTAGAATCTCTTTCAAAAAATTTCAAAATAACAAAGACATCCACACAAAAATTCAATGAAACATGGCAAATGCCTTGGGGAGAGCAATTAGATGTGGTAAATCATTATAATGAATTAAAAGTGGAGTTAGAAGAAGCCACAGATGCAAAAAGAAAACTTAACATCATTTTTAAAGTTTACGATGACGGTCTTGGTTTTAGATACGAATTTCCTGAACAAGAAGGTTGGACAGAAGCCTTGATTAAAAACGAAAATACCGAATTCAACTTAACAGAAGATTATAAAACCTTTTGGATTCCTGGAGATTGGGATATTTATGAGCATTTGTACAATACCACTAAACTTTCGGAAATTGATGCATTGCAGTACGCTAACCATAAAAATCTTGCTCAAACCTATATTCCTGAAAACGCCGTAAATTCACCTGTAACATTAGTAGGTGAGGATGGTATTCATTTAAGTTTTCACGAAGCTGCTCTATTGGATTATTCAGGGATGACCTTAAAAGTAGATACTGACAATTTGGATTTAAAAAGTAACCTCGTAGGTTCAGAAAACACAGATTACAAAGTAAAACGTAGCCTACCATTCCATACACCTTGGAGAACCATTCAGATTGCAGATAATGCGCCAGATTTAATTGAGTCTAAACTCATTGTTAATCTTAATGAGCCTAATAAATTAGGTGATGTTTCTTGGTTTAAACCTATGAAATACACAGGAGTTTGGTGGGAGATGCACTTAGGTAAATCCTCATGGGATTATGGAATGACACAAGATATGAACACGTGGACAGACGGAGGAAAATCCCATGGCAAACATGGCGCAAACACAGAAAACGTAAAACGTTTTATTGACTTTTCTGCTAAAAATAATATAGGAGGTGTTTTAGTAGAAGGCTGGAATACAGGTTGGGAACATTGGATTGGTTTTGAGGATCGCGAAGGAGTATTTGATTTTATAACACCATATCCAGATTACGATATTGACGAAGTTGTTCGCTATGGAAAGGAAAAAGGTGTAGATATTATTATGCACCATGAAACTTCAGCAGCAACTGAAACTTACGAAAAACAACAAGACACAGCCTATGCCTTAATGAAAAAATACGGTATGCATGCTGTAAAGTCTGGTTATGTTGGCAAAATACTTCCTAAGGGAGAATACCATCATGGGCAATATATGGTAAATCAATACAACAATGCAGCCATTAAAGCAGCTAAGTACGAGGTGGCAGTTAATGCTCACGAACCTATTAAAGCAACTGGCTTACGTAGAACATATCCAAATATAATTTCGCGCGAAGGCTTAAGAGGTCAAGAATTCAATGCTTGGTCGAGTGATGGAGGGAACCCTCCAGAACATCTGCCAATAGTGGCTTTTACTAGAATGCTTTCTGGTCCAATTGATTACACGCCAGGTATTTTCAATATTAAGTTTAATGAATACAAAAAAGATAACCAAGTCAATACTACCATTGCCCAACAATTGGCATTATATGTAGTTATTTATTCTCCTGTTCAGATGGCAGCAGATTTAGTAGAGCATTACGAGGCTAATCCTAAACCGTTACAATTTATAAAGGATGTTGGTGTAGATTGGGAAGAAACCAAAGTGTTAAATGGTGCAGTAGGAGATTACGTTACCATTGCAAGGAAAGAGCGTGGAACAGAAAACTGGTTTGTTGGTGGTATTACAGATGAAAACTCTAGAAACATTGAAATATCATTCGATTTTTTAGATGAAAATTTAGATTATGAAGTAACTATTTATAAAGATGGTGAGAACGCACATTGGAATGATAACCCTTTAGATATTTCAATAGAAAAAATTAAAATAAACCACCATAGTAAACTAGTCGTAAGTTTAGCCGAAGGAGGTGGTTTTGCCATTAGCTTGAAGAAAAAGTAATTTTAATAAACTATTTAATACTCTAAAAGTAAGATTTTCCACGTTTTAACGACTGTTATAATATTCGTAACTTTACATAAACCAAAAGCTTACAGTGGATATAAACGATAATTTAGAGTCTCCCTTTCATATTAAGGTGAGTTTCAATAAACTACTTAATCAATATGATAATTTAATTCATAATGATGAAGATTTTATTGCAGCCAATGCACGTCGTGTTCTTAATATAGCGGAAGAAAACCCGATACTTCGAGAAGGTTTTAGCGATCTATCTTTACTTATGACTTATGAGCCTGAAATCCAAGGAATATTACAAGACACATTTAACCCAATATTGACAAAGAACGAAATTAAGGCCGCATCAATTCCTTTTCACGATGTGCTTTTTAATATATCTGATCGTTTTAAGCAAATAATAAAAACTGCTGGTGATGATTTTGAATTAAAGATTAGAAACATGCCAACTGACGATGTTTATATAGTGTCATGTACTATAATATTGAGTTCTTGTTATGATTTTAATCTTAATTATAAAAGACCATTCTTATACGAAATTCCTGATGCAAATGGTATTATGCGTTATTATAAAATCCTTTATAATGCAGATTTTATTGAAATTACACCAAACCAAAAAGCACCTAAAATAACACAAGAAGACGTTTATGAATTATTAGATAATTTTGAAAACATTGAACTATGGAAAGAAAAATTCCCTCCAAATAGTTACGACTTTAAAGGGTTTGTGATTTCCAATATTTTTGATGTTACAGATGACCAATCTATTTCTAATATAAAATCTTCATTGATTGGTGAAGGAAAAAGAAAAGACGAAAGTTTTATGCAAGACTTTCAAGAGATTTTCCGGTCATTGTTAGGATTAAAGAATATCAGCGTTGGCTTTTCTATCTATGATAAAGAAAATGATAGTTTTGAGCGTGTACATGGAGCAGGAATGTATAGTTACTTACTCAGAGATTTGGACACTGCTAAATGTTCTGATGCTTTGTGCCAGTGGTCTTATGATAGATTATTGACTGAAAAGAAATATTTTTCAGTTTCTGATGTAGATAAATCATACGATGCTTCAACCGAAAATAAAATGCCTCACATCAAAATATTACATAATCAAGGTATTAAAAGTGCCATTTTTGCACCTATTGCAAATGAATATGGACTAATGGGTATTTTAGAGATTGTATCAGAAAAACCAAAGGTTTTAAACAGTGTCAATGCTAATAAACTGGTAGATGTTATGCCGTTTATTGTGTCTGCTGTTGAACGTTCTAAGAGTGAGGAAGAGAACTTAATAGAGGCGATAATACAAAAAGAGTGTACCTCAATACACTCAAGTGTTCATTGGAGGTTTGTACAAGAAGCCAGAATATTTATAAGAACAAAACAAGCTAGTGAGGAGATTCCTATATTTAAAAAAATAGCATTTGATAATGTATTTCCCTTATTTGGTCAAATTGATGTAAAAGGATCATCAGATGCAAGAAACACTGCGGTACAAAAGGATTTGGCACTGCAGCTATCATTGGCCAAAAAAATTTTAGAAAAAACATTAGCTTATGAATACTTACCAATTTATGAGCAGGTTAAGTTTCAGCTATCCGAGTATCATTCAAATTTAGAATCTAATTTTAAAGTCGATAGCGAACATGAAATAACCATGTTTTTAAAACATGACGTAAAACCTGTTTTAAAGTTGATTTCTAAAAACCATAAAGATTTCAAGGAAGAAATTGCAGATTATTTCAATAAAATAGAAGAGGATTTAGGAGTTATTTATTTTTATAGAAAGCATTATGACGATACCGTGAAGCTTATTAATAGAAATATGTCTACTTATCTCGATGAGAGACAGGTTGAGGCTCAAGAAATGTATCCACATTTTTTTGAACGGTTTAAAACGGATGGAGTAGAACATAATATGTACATTGGAGAATCCATTACAAAAGAGCATAGCTTTAACCCTATATATTTATATAATTTAAGACTTTGGCAGCTTCAGATAATGTGCGAGATGGAAAATGCTTATTACCAAAACCAAAATCAATATCCTATTGCCTTGGATGTAGCATCAATGATTTTGGTGTTCAACCAGCCTTTGTCTATAAGGTTTAGAATGGACGAAAAACGTTTTGATGTTGATGGTACTTATAATGCGCGTTACGAAGTAGTAAAAAAGCGGGTTGACAAAGCATTTATAAAAGGAACTGAAGACCGTATTACGGAAAAAGGTAAATTAACAATTGTTTATTCCCAGAAAGAGGATGAGGAAGAGTATGTAAAGTACATAAAATTCTTACAGTCTAAACACCTTTTAGACGAGCATTTAGAATTTTTGGAATTAGAAGATTTACAAGCTATCACTGGCTTAAAAGCATTACGAGTAGGCATACTTTACCATAATGATAAAGATGACAAAAACTTTTACACCTATAATGATTTAATGGAAACCATTAAATCTTAACCAAAACAAGAATAAGTATCGTTTGGGTTTGGGTTTATAAGTTGAGCCTGTGGTTCAGGCTCTAAAACAGTGTCTAAATTAGCTCCAGGATTATTTTTTACTGCCACAGCAAAAGCTATAAGCGAAACTATTATACCAATCATAAATACTGTATAAGTAACGCGCAATAACCGATACTTTCTTTCTAATACTTTACCCAAAAAATAAAGGTCTTTAGTTAGCGCTTTGTAAATGTAATCTTTGTCCTTTAACATTTCGGTAATAGCCCATTCAAATTCATCCAACTCCATTTTGTGGAAATTTCCAAAGAAACTCAAATTTACCTTTTGGTTTTTTACATCTTCCTTGGTAAATTCTCCTCGTGTAACATTAGGTCTGGTGGCAATAATAGACATTATCATAGAAATAACGCTAAACACCGTAAATATTACTGTAGGCCATGTTAGGTAGGCATTGGTATCTAATTTTGAAATTAAATTAGCCAATACTACTGAGATAATAATGGCATTTACTGATAAAAGTATATTGGCTTTAGTATCTGCAATATCACTTAGCTTTATATGGTTTCGTAAAGCTGTTCTGTAAAAAGTTTGTACTCCTCGCTGTGGACTTTCGTTTTTGTATTGGGCTTTGTACTTTGCCTTTATTTCTTCCTTTCTATATTTTTTCTTTTGTTTTTTCTTGGCTTTAATAAGACTGGTAAGGTTTTCGCTTTTTTGTTCTTGCCAATTTTTTAAGGCATAATCAGTATAGAACTCATGTTTTTGGGTTAAAACCTTAATGTTTTCATTCCGCCATTCCGGAGCGGAATAAATTCCTCTATTTTCAAGTTCCAACTCTTTTCTTAAAAACTCGCTGGCTTCTTCAAAATATTCTTTTCCAAAATGGGAAGAATCAGCATCTTTAATTATTCTTTCAAGTTGATTAGCTGGTTCTGAATCGAATTTTGTAGCCATTATACAATCAGCCACAGCATCAATAATATCTTCGTTTACATCCTTATCCTTCAAAAATTTGGTCCCAATCCTTACACTTTCCTCTTCGTGATTTTCGTACCCTTTAATATATCCAACATCGTGCAGAAGTGCAGAAAGCTCTAGGATTTTGGCGTCTTTATCACTTACATCCGAATTTTTTATAATTTCTCGCGTACTTTTTAAAACCCGTTCTGTATGCTTGTAGTTATGATAAATAAAAGTATTACGAAGATTTTCTTTCAGAAGGTTAAATACAAACTCTTCTGTTTCCTCAATAAGCGATTTTGACATAGGTGTTTTAATTATTTTGAATATCGTGAAATTACAAAATTTACAAGACTTAACATTTTATTTTAAGTTTTCCTTATGCTGAAATTGTATTTTTATAGATGTAGAATACCACAATATGAAAAAGTGTGGTAAGATGACTTCCAACTATGCAATTACAGATTAACGATACATTTAATAAAGAACTTCCATCAGACCCAAACAAGACAAACACTAGGCGTCAGGTTAAAAATGCCACGCATTCTTATGTGTCTCCCAAGCAACCTACAAAACCAAAATTAATTCATGCCTCTCCAGAAATGGCTAAAGAGCTTGGTATCGACCCAGAGAGTTTTAGCTCTAAAGAGTTTCTTGATGTTTTTTCCGGATCTAAAATCTATCCCAAAACAAATCCCTATGCTATGGCTTATGCAGGTCATCAATTTGGTAATTGGGCTGGTCAATTGGGAGATGGTAGAGCCATTAATTTGTTTGAAGTAAAACACAACGGTAACCTTTGGGCATTACAGTTAAAAGGAGCTGGGGAAACACCATATTCTAGACAAGGTGATGGTTTGGCAGTGTTAAGATCCTCCGTTCGCGAATATCTTTGTAGCGAAGCCATGTACCATTTGGGAGTGCCAACCACAAGAGCGTTGAGTCTTATGCTGTCTGGAGATGATGTGCTGAGGGATATGCTTTACGATGGAAATCCTGAGTACGAAAAAGGAGCAATTGTGTGCAGAACAGCACCAACTTTTATTCGATTTGGAAATTTTGAGTTATTTGCTGCCAGACAAGATACAAAGAACTTAAAACGACTTACAGATTATACCATTCAGCATTTTTACCCAGAGTTGGGAGCACCTTCAAAAGAAACCTATATTGAGTTTTTTAAAGCGGTTTCAGAGCGCACTTTAGAGATGATTATCCATTGGCAACGTGTAGGTTTTGTGCATGGAGTTATGAATACGGATAATATGTCAATTCTTGGTTTAACCATAGATTATGGTCCTTACGGATGGTTAGAAGGATTCGATTTCGGTTGGACACCAAACACAACTGATGCTCAAAACAAACGGTATCGCTACGGAAATCAGCCTAATGTTGGACTTTGGAATTTATTGCAATTAGCCAATGCACTTTTCCCTTTAGTAGAAGAACCAGAACCATTTGAATTGATTCTGAATAATTACAAAACAAATTTTGAAACAAAGACATTACAGATGATGCGTTCAAAATTAGGTTTGGAAATTGAAGCTGAAACCGATTCGACATTGATGGCTGATTTGGAAGATTGCCTCTTGTTAACTGAAACCGATATGACAATTTTTTTCAGGTTATTGGCAAATTTTGAAAAAGGAAAACCAGAAAGAGGAATAAAAGCAGTAGAAAAAGCTTTTTATAAAAAGGAAGAACTTACTGAAGACAAAAGTAACCAATGGTTAGCGTGGTTCAGCAATTACGAAAGAAGAATAAACATAGAAGCTTCTACGGATTCAGAACGAAAACTGAGTATGAATACGGTAAATCCAAAATACGTTTTAAGAAATTACATGGCACAGTTGGCAATCGATAAAGCAGATGATGGAGATTACAGTTTAATAGATGAATTATTTAATTTATTAAAAAACCCATACAGCGAACAGCCAGAGCACGAAAATTGGTTTGCTAAAAGACCAGAATGGGCAAGACACAAAGTGGGTTGTTCAATGCTGTCTTGTAGTTCGTAATGAAAAAACAAACTTAAATGATTCAAAAAAAACAAACGGATGAAAGCAATTTGGAACGGTAAAATTATAGCAGAAAGTAATGACACTGTGGTTATAGAAAACAACCATTACTTTCCGCATGAAAGTATTAATAAGGAATATTTTAAATCGAGTGATTCAAATTCTGTATGTCCATGGAAAGGAACGGCATCTTATTATACTATAGAAGTAGATGGCAAAGAAAATATAGATGCAGCTTGGTACTATCCAGAAGTTTCAGAATTGGCAAAAGGGATTAAAAACAGGGTGGCATTTTGGAAAGGAGTTAAAGTAGAAAAGCAATGAATAGCTCAAGACTTAAAATAGAAAATAGAAATGGAAATGTGCTCAATGCTTACTTAGAATTGCCAGCCAATCAAAAACCCGATTATTATGCCATATTTGCCCATTGCTTTACGTGCAGCAGTAATTTAAAAGCGGTTAAACATGTAAGCAAATCTTTAACTAAAGATGGTTTTGCGGTATTGCGTTTCGATTTTACAGGGTTGGGTCAAAGTGAAGGAGAATTTGCGGATAGTCATTTTTCAGCAAATATTGAAGATCTTTTAGATGTGCACCAATACATGTCTCAAAACTATGCGGCACCAAGTTTACTGGTTGGCCATTCGCTTGGTGGAGCAGCTGTTTTAGTTTCTGGGTCAAAGCTTAGATCAGTAAAGGCTGTGGCTACGGTTGGGGCACCATCAACTGTGGGACATGTAAAGCGTTTGTTTTCGCATCAATTTAATGAGGTAGAAAGTAAAGGTAATGTAGAAGTAAATATTGGAGGAAGACCATTTGTAATCAATCAAGATTTTGTTTCAGAATTTGATAAAACAAATTTGCCTCAAATAGTTAAAGACCTAAGAAAACCATTGCTGATTATGCATTCTCCTTTCGATAAAACCGTAGGTATAGAAAATGCACAAGAATTATATCTGAGTGCACACCACCCAAAAAGTTTTGTAACCTTAGATAATGCAGATCATTTACTTTCTGAAGAAGTTGACAGTAAGTACGTTGGTGATATTATTGGTACTTGGGCAAAACGTTATTTTCCCGTTAAAAAAAATGAAATTTTAGATACAGAAGGAGAGCAACTTGTGGGATATCTCAATGTTGAAGAAGATAATTTCACAACAACCATTCAGACTAAAAAACATAGTTTAATAGCAGATGAACCAAAAGATTTTGGTGGTGATGATTTTGGGCCTTCACCTTATGAGTATTTAAATGCGGCACTTGCGGCATGTACTGTAATGACTTTAAAATTGTACTCAGAAAAGAAGAAATGGGATTTAAAAGAAGTATTTGTCTATATTACTCATTCTAGAAAACATAGTGATGATTTAAAACTAGAATTAGAAAAGCCAAAATATCTCGATCACATTTTCAAGAAATTGAAATTTGTTGGTAATTTAGATGAAACTCAAAAACAACGTTTAAAGGAAATAGCTTCGAAATGCCCAGTACATAAAACCTTGGCAAATGAGGTTGTGTTTGAAACAGAAATAATATAAAATTCGCCGTGGAAACAGAAACAATAACTACAATTAGTAAACAAGAATTTTTAAACATACGAAAGCAAACCGAAACCATTTGTGCTTCGCTTAAACCTGAGGATACAGTGATTCAGCCCGTTGAATTTGTGTCGCCTCCAAAATGGCATTTAGCACATACCACTTGGTTTTTTGAGCAATTTGTATTGACCAAGTATAAATCTGGTTACAAAATTTTTCACGAAGACTTTGCCTATTATTTTAACAGTTATTACAATACAGTTGGAGATCGTGTAATTCGCTCTAACCGTGGTTTAATGACACGCCCAACGTTAGAGAAAGTGTTAGAGTATCGTAATTATGTAAACAAGGAGCTTTCAGATTTTATTGCAGAAGGTATTTCAGAGGAAATTTCAGAAGTTATTGAAATAGGTTTACAGCATGAGCAACAGCATCAAGAATTATTAATTTACGATATAAAATACATTTTTGGTCATCAACCAGCTTTTCCAGAGTTAAAACATAAAATAACGCTTTCAGAAGAAAATTCCAATCAAGAATATCTTCAAATTTCTGAAGGAGTTTATGAAATCGGTTACCAAGGTGAAAACTTTTGTTTTGACAATGAGTTGGGCAGGCATAAGGTTTATCTTAATGATTTTGTTATCTCAAACCGTTTAGTTACAAATGGTGAGTTTATGGAGTTTATGGAGGCAGGTTGTTATAGTGATTTTAATTTGTGGTTAGCTGAAGGTTGGGACTTTATTGAAGGTAACAATATTACTGCACCAATGTACTGGCATAAGGTGAATGGAAAATGGATGCATTACACGCTTCAGGGATTTGTTGAGGTTAATAAAAATTTACCGGTTGGCCATATTAGTTTTTATGAAGCAACTGCATTTGCAGAATGGAAAGGCATGCGATTGGCAACTGAATTTGAATGGGAGATAGCATCACAAAAATTCAGTCACGGACAACTTTGGGAGTGGACCAATAGTGCTTATCTTCCATATCCCAATTACACCAAGGTTGATGGAGCTCTAGGAGAGTACAATGGTAAATTTATGGTAAATCAAATGGTGCTTAGGGGAGCTTCAGTAGCGACCGCAGAAAACCACAGTAGGCCAACTTACAGAAACTTTTTTCATCCTAATTTGCGTTGGCTTTTTGCAGGTATTAGATTGGCGAAATAAGCCTTTAAATAACACAAAACAAAACAGTATTTAATTAAGGATTTTTAATTTAATGAATGAATCATTTGCACAAGATGTGCTTAACGGCTTAAGTGCCAAAAACAAACATCTATCATCAAAATATTTCTACGATGATAATGGAAGTCGCATATTCCAGGAAATAATGAATATGCCGGAATATTATCCAACAGATGCGGAGTTTGAAATTCTCTCTATGCAATCCAAGCAAATCATTAATGAGCTTCAATTTTCAACGCCATTTAATATCATTGAGCTTGGTGCTGGAGATGGTTTTAAAACCTTTAAGTTGTTGGATTATTTGGTTAAAAATGAAATTGAAGTCAATTACATTCCCATTGATATTTCACAAGAAGCCATTGAGATCCTTACTAAAAGTTTAAAAGAGCGACTGCCTACCCTTAAGATTCAACCAAAAGTAGGGGATTACTTTAAAATTTTACAAAATTCTAAAGATAGTGAGTACCCTAGTCTATTACTGTTTTTAGGAGGCAACATCGGTAATTATTTAGAAGAAAAATCTATAGAGTTATTGAAACTCTTTAATAAAAACATGAAAGTTGGAGACAAACTGTTAATTGGTTTAGATTTAAAGAAAAATCCTATTGTTGTCCATAACGCATATTTTGACAAACATGGTATTACAAAACGTTTTAACCTAAATCTTCTTCTAAGAATTAATAGAGAATTGGATGCTGATTTTAAAATTGATGATTTCGATTTTTACTCTTACTACAATCCAGTTACTGGTGACGTAAAAAGCTATATTGTAAGTTTAAGAGAACAGTCAGTGGAGATAAAAGCACTGAACAGAACCTTCAACTTTGGTTACAATGAACTTATTTGGACGGAACTTTCAAAAAAATACGATATTGACGAAATCACTAACTTAGCAAAAGCAACAAATTTTAAGTTGAACAAAAACTTTTTGGATTGTAAACACTACTTTGCAGATAGCCTTTGGGAAAAACCTTGAAACGTGCTAATATTATAGTTGTTTCAGTCAAATACTTCTATGAAAATAAGCGTCATTTACCACTTAATACTAACTATGAATAAAACCCGTAAAACCTTAGGATTACTCTCCGTAATATTACTTTTTAATGCTTGTGCCACATACAAAGCTCAATATAGAGATGAGAACGATAAAAATCTAGATACTCCACAGAAAGACATTGATAAGACATTTTATTTACTTGGTGACGCTGGTAAATCACCTCAAGGAGGCATGTCCAAGGCATTAATAACATTCAATAAGTATATATCCACAAAAGATACCAAAGATGATTATGCCATTTTTCTTGGCGACAATATTTATCCTGCTGGCTTACCAGACAAAAATGAAAAGGGGAGATCTGATGCTGAAAATGGCTTAAATGGACAAATAAAATCTTTAAAAGAATTTAAGGGAGAGGTTCTTTTTATACCAGGAAATCACGATTGGTATTCAGATGGCTTAAAAGGACTTAAACGAGAAGAAAACTACATTGAAAATGCTTTGGGAGACAACACCTTTCAACCAGAAAATGGGTGTCCATTGGAGGATTTTGATATAGGAGAGGACATTAAGCTCATCATTATAGATACACAATGGTACTTAGAAAACTGGAATAAGCATCCAACCGTAAACGATGAGTGTGAGATTAAAACAAGAGAGCGTTTTTTTTTAGAATTAGAAGGAGAATTAAAAAAAGCCCAAAACAAAACTGTAATCTTGGCAATGCACCATCCAATGTACACCAATGGAGTTCACGGAGGTCAATATGCGTTGTCAAAACATTTATATCCAAGCCAAAGGAAAATCCCTATTCCAATTTTAGCTTCATTATTAACCCAAGTGAGGACCCAAGGCGGAGTATCTATTCAAGATCGTTACAATGAGCGCTATAACAATTTAATGAATAGAATTGAAACTATGGCTTTAGATGAAGAACGTCTTGTTTTTGTGTCAGGACATGAGCACACATTGCAATACAATGTAAAAGAAAAAATAAAGCAAATCGTTTCAGGTTCTGGTGCCAAAGAATCTTATGCAACCTTATCTAACACTGGTGTTTTTGCGTATGGAAAACAGGGATTTGCAGAACTTAAAGTTTACAAGGATGGCAGTACTTGGGTAACTTTTTTTGGAGAAGAGAACGGTGAGCCTAAAAAACTATATGCCACCGAAGTTTTTAAACCTATAGAAGAGTATGACGTTTCTGCTTTGCCAGACACTTTTCCTCAAGAAGTTGAGGTATCAGTTTACACAAAAGAACAAACCGATAAATCAGATTTTTTCACATCAATTTGGGGAGATCATTATAGGGATGTTTATAGCACTAAAATTAAGGCCAAGGTAACAACTTTAGATACATTGTATGGTGGATTGGAAGTCATTAGAGCTGGTGGAGGTCACCAAACAAAATCGTTGCGTTTAAAAACAAAGGACGGAAGAGAGTTAAATATGCGTGCCCTAAAAAAGAGTGCTACACAATACCTTCAATCTGTTTTGTTTAAAGACACTTATATTCAAGATGAATTTGAAAAAACTGCAGTAGAAAGTTTAATATTAGATTTTTATACTGCTGCGCATCCTTATGCATTTTTAACGGTTCCAGATTTATCGGATGCGGCTAAGATTTATCATACCAATCCAAGGCTGTTTTTTATTCCTAAGCACAAACATTTAGGTAAATACAATAAAGATTATGGTGGAGAATTATATATGATTGAAGAACGACCTGAGGAAAATTATACCAACGAAAGAAATTTTGGCTTTGCTGATGATATTGAAAGTACACACGATATTATTGAGAAAGTCAGAGAAGATGAAAAGTACCTAATAGACGAAAATGCATACATAAGGGCTAGATTGTTCGATATGTTAATTGGAGATTGGGATCGTCATCAAGACCAATGGAGATGGGCACAATTCGATCAAGAAAATGGAGATAAACTATTTAGACCAATTCCTCGAGATAGAGATCAGGTATTTTCAAATTTTGATGGCTCATTGTTGGATGTTATGCGAATTATTTCAGGATCAACAAAACAACTGCAAGTATATGATGAAAAATTAAATGATGTTGAATGGATGAATGCTGCTGGTGTAAAATTAGATAGAGTTTTGGTTCAGCAATCCACAAAAGCACAATGGCTAGAGCACGCTAAATTTTTACAAGAACACATTACGGATAAAGTTATAGAGAAAGCTTTTTCAAAAGTTCCTGAAGCTGCACAAGATAAAACACTAAAAGATATAGAAGGTAAGCTAAAGGGAAGACGCGAAAACCTTTTGGATATTGCTGAGCGTTATTACAATCACTTAAATGAATTGGTAATATTAACAGGTACAGATAAAGACGATTATATCGAAGTCACACGAATAGGAGATAATGAAACCCAAATTAAAATATCCCGAATAAAAGATGGTAAAAAAGGCGATGTTATTGTAGACAAAAAATTCAATAAAAATATCACAAAAGAAATTTGGGTATATGGTTTGGATGATAAAGATGTATTTGAAGTTACCGGAAAGGCCAATAATCTAATTTTCACAAGATTAATAGGAGGGCAAGAAAACGACACCTACATACTCAAAGAAGGTAGAAGGGTAAAAGTTTACGACCATGAAAGTAAACCCAATACCGTTGAAGAGAACAAAGGAGCTATAACAAGATTTACAGATGTATATAAACTTAACTTATTTGACTATCAAAAACACATTGTCAATACAGGTGTCACTACTCCATTAATTAGCTATAACCCAGATGATGGAGTGTCTTTAGGAGTTTCTTTCATAAAAACCAAAAAAGGATTTCAAAGAAACCCCTTTTCGCAACAACACCGTTTCAATGGAGGTTATTTTTTTGCTACCAATGGCTTTTCCCTTAGTTATGATGGTGAGTTTGCCAACATTAAGGACGATTGGAATTTAGTTCTCGGCGGACGTTTTACGTCATCTAATTTTTCAAATAACTTCTTTGGTTTTGGAAATGAAACCGAAAATCTTGACGATGAACTCGATTATGATTACAATCGCGTAAAGCAAAGCATTTATATGGCAAAAGCTGGTATTGTTAAAAAAGGAAATTTTGGTAGTGATTATGGTATTAGAACCATTTTTGAAGCTATTGAGATTGACGACACTGATGATAGGTTTATAACAGATTTAATTCCTGAAACAAATGAAGATTTTTATGAAAGACGATTGTTTGGAGCTTTAGAGGCAGAGTTTAATTACGAGAGTTTTGATAAGAAACTAAACCCAACCAGAGGAATGACATTTTTGCTCAATACAGGAGCTAAAACAGAATTAGATAACGTTAAAAATGTATATGGCTATATCAATTCAAATCTTGGATTTTATAATTCAATATCACGTAACAGAAAATTGGTTTTAAAAACAGACTTAAAAACGCAATTTAGAATAGGTGATGAGTTTCTTTTTTATCAAGCCGCAAATATTGGTGGTATAAACAGTTTAAGAGGATATAGAAACGAACGCTTTACAGGTAGAAATTCCTTAGTGGGAAGTGCTGACTTACGCTATAGTTTTAAACAGTTAAAAACAAGCACATTGCCACTTCAAATTGGTGTATATGGAGGTTTTGATGTTGGTAGGGTTTGGCTAAAAGGGGATTTTTCAGACAAATGGCATAACGATTATGGAGGTGGTTTTTGGGTCACTGCTGCAGAAAGTATTTCGGGTAACTTCAATCTTTTTAACAGTGAGGAAGGGGTAAGATTTACCTTCTCTTTAGGTGTTAATTTTTAATCATTCAATTTGAAAAGTTATTTTTTTAATATAATAAAATCATTAAAAAGACTAGAAAGCAACATTGCTTTTTACCCAACTCTTATTAGCTTAGGTGGTGTGTTATTTGCCTTTTTTATGATTTTTCTGGAGAGTCTGGGAGTTTCAGAATATCTCATAGAACACGCACCTATACTGGTCGTTAATAATACAGAGACTGCCAGGAGCTTACTTACCACGTTTATTGCAGGTTTAATCTCCATTATGGTATTTAGCTTTTCATTGGTAATGATTTTGCTCAACCAGGCATCAAGTAACTTTTCACCAAGATTATTGCCAGGACTAATTTCCAACAAGAGACATCAAATTATTTTGGGAATATACAATTCCACACTGTTGTACTGTATTTTTACTCTGGTTTCAATTACTCCACACGGAGATAAATATCAAATGCCAGGGTTTTCAGTATTATTGGGCATTATTTTTATGACACTGAGCTTAGGTGCATTTATTTATTTTATTCATTCCATTTCACAAGAAATTCAAGTTAACACCATTATGGATAAAATCTTTAAAAAATCTAAATGGAGGTTGAATAAATTAATTGAAACCGAAAAGGATGTAGAGGTTGATTTTGGTGACACAACTGATTGGAATAATGTTATGGCAGACACTACAGGTTATATGCGAGATGTAAGCCTAAAATCACTGGCAGAACTTGCTAAAGAACATCAATTGAAGCTAGAAGTTGTACCTATAAAAGGAGAATATATCTTAAAAGGTATACCTGTATTGCGATACAAAGGTGAGGTTGGAGATGATTTAAAACAAGACCTTTTAGAAACAATTACATTTTCTAACAGTGAACTTATAGAAGACAACTATATTTTGGCATTTAAACAAATTACCGAAATTGCATTAAAAGCCATGTCGCCAGGCATCAATGATCCAGGTACATGCATAAATGCCATTGATTACCTCACAGAACTATTTGCACTGAGGCTAACTAAAAAAGACAGAAGTTACTATTTTAATGAAGAAGATGAGGCATTGGTTTACATCAAAACAGTGAGTTTTAAGGTGCTGCTTTATAATGTTATGGCAGCTTTGAGAACCTATTGCAAACACGATGTTATCATTGTTCAAAAACTATTGAGAATGCTCAACTTTCTTTTAGAACAGCCAAATATAGCAGTAGATAGTTACAAAATCAATCTAGAAAATGAAATTAAAAACCTATATGATGATGCTTTGACTAGTTTAACTAATAAATCAGATTTAGAAGTGATAGAATCGCAATACAAATCACTACAATCCAGATTTTTTAGAAAAAATTAATTAATAACAGCCCATTAACTTATCTATAATGTCACAAGAAAAATATATAAATAGAGAAATCAGCTGGATCTTTTTTAACGAAAGAGTACTGCAAGAAGCTGAGGACAAAAATAATTCTGTTTTTGAGCGGTTGAAATTTCTGGCTATTTTTTCTTCAAACTTAGATGAGTTTTATAGGGTACGTGTTTCTAAATTACGTCAGTTTAGAAGGTTGAAAAAAGACTCTGAAATACGTTTAAAAGAGAAACCCAAAAGACTTATTAAACAAATCCAAAAGGAAGTTAATGCGCTGCAAAATAGGTTTGGGGATGTTTACAGAAATCAAATTTTAAAAGAATTAGAAACAAAAGGAATTGTTTTAGTTGAAGCTTCAGATTTTAATAAAAAACAAAAAGAGTTTAGTAGGCAACTCTTCAATTCTACAATTAAAGCACACGTAAAGGTTATAAAACTTGGCGACGTTTCTAATCTTGAATTTTTAAAAGACAAAGATTTATTCTTCTATATCAATGAGAGTGAACCCTTGCTTGTATCCATTCCGGTTGAAGAATGTGGGAGATTTATCAAACTGCCACAAGAAGGAAAAACCCATTACGTTACATATTTAGAAGAGATTTTGAGGAATAACTTTAAAAGTATTCTTCCTAATACAAACGTAAATTCTATTTACAGCGTAAAAATAACAAGGGACGGTCACCTATATTACGAAGAGGAGGATGGCGAAATGATTGCACTAATTAAAGAAAGCTTAAAGGAGCGAGACCTTGGGCAGCCTTCAAGGATTCTATACGATTCTAGAATGCCTAAAAAATTATTGAAAAGCCTTAGAAAGGAATTAAGCCTAAAAAAAACAGACCTAATGCCAGGTGGTAAGTTTCACAATTTCAGTGATTTTTTTCAATTTCCATTTTCTGAAGATAAAGATGAAATCACTAAGGTAAAAGAGGCTCAATTAGACCATCACCTCTTATCTAAAGTACAGAATGTTATGGAACACATTTACGCCAATGATGAATTGTTGTGCTATCCTTACCAAAATTACAATACTGTAGAGCGCTTGCTTAATGAAGCTGCTTTAAGTGATAAGGTAGAACATATTTTCATTACGCTTTACAGAATTTCGAGTGATTCATTGGTAGCAAGAGGTTTATTGAAATGTCTTGAAAAAGGGAAAAAAGTTACTGTTTTTGTTGAGGCCAAAGCACGTTTTGATGAAGAAAACAATATTGAATGGGGCGAAAAATTAGAGGATTTAGGAGCCAATGTGCTTTATAGTATGGCAGATATTAAAGTACACTCCAAAATAATGCTCATTAAAACCTCTGAAAAAGATGTTGCTTATATTGGTACTGGCAATTTCAATGAAACTAGTGCTAAAATTTATGCGGATTTTGCACTGTTAACTTCAAATAAAGTTATTTGTGCTGATTTATCTCAAGTTTTTAATTTCCTAATGAATACAGACTATAAACCGCAAGTCAATTCTATTTGGATGTCTCCATTCACAACACGAAAAGAATTAAATACCAGAATTGAAAATGAAATTAATATAGCACAAAACGGAGGTAAAGGCTTATTGTTCTTTAAAATGAATAGTCTTGAAGATGAGGTTATTATTGATAAACTCTATGAAGCATCAAATGCTGGTGTTGAAGTAAAATTACTAGTACGCGGACTTTGTTGTTTGGTTCCCGGAATTGAAGGTTTAAGTGAAAACATTAAGGTTATTAGTGTGGTTGGTAAATACTTAGAACATTCTAGAGTATATGTGTTTGGAAATAAAGGAGCTAATGACCTGTTTATTGGCTCAGCAGATTGTATGGGTCGTAATTTAGATAAACGTGTTGAGGTTATTGTTCCTATAGAAGATGATAAGCTCAAAACCACAATTGAAACGTGCATCGATTTACAATGGAAAGATAATGTGAAGGGGAGAATTATAGATGCAGATCAATCCAATACATATCAAAAAACAGGAGGCAAACCTGTAAATTCTCAAGAAGATTTTAAAGAATATTTGAGAGCAAAGCATTAGAAATCAGATGCTAAGTCTAAAGCAAACGTGTAAATATTACCACCTTCGCTACCATTGCGTTCATCGGTTATTACAACTGTAGAATCTGTGAGAAAACAAACACCCTCTTTTTGTGAATTATGCTTAAATGGTAATTTTTTAACCGTTCCAGAGAAAAAATCATCACTTTTAAAATTGGTCATTTTCCATAACTTTTCATGGTTTAGTAAAACCAAGGTCTTACCATCTTTACTCATCGCTGCAGAAGTGATTTTGTTGTGTTTACCATTAAACTCATGTTTTTTGATGAGGACAGCTTCGTGGTTGCCAATTTTATTTGGCACCTTCACAACAATAAAATTTTTATGTTCTTTGCTAAATATGTAAAAGAAACCTTCATAAAGAATAAACGCTTCAAAATCCTTGGAGTGTTGTTTTTTGCTTAATGTAAAATCAATGCGTTCAGCTTTAGCAGTTGTCTCATTTAAATCTTCGTTTTTCACCTTATATATGGTGAATTGTTTACGCTTTTTATTGTTATTCCCAAAATCACCGATATAAATATTTCCTTTTTTATCTGAGGTTAAATCTTCCCAATCAATGTTTTTTGCATTTGTAATTGGTAAAGAATGTAGAATTTTACCACGCCTGTTTAAAGCGATTAGTTCGCTGTCGTTACCAGCATCTTCAATAGTCCAAAATGCATCATAGGTGCGGCTTATTTCAATAGCAGAAGCTTCCGTAATGCTATCGTTAATTGAACCTTCAATTGCTAAGTTTCCAGGCGGTTTGCAGGCACTTATTATTAGAAGTATAAATATTAGACTTTTGTGGTTTATCATTGTAATTTTGAATTTTAAAACAGGATTTTTGGCACATTATAAAGATATAATAATTATTGGAGGTGGAGCTGCAGGTTTTTTCGCAGCTATTAATATTGCTGAACAGAATCCTGATGTGAAAGTCGCCATATTAGAGCGAGGAAAAGAAGGGTTGCAAAAAGTGAAAATCTCTGGTGGAGGCAGATGCAACGTTACACACGCAGAGTTTATACCATCGGAACTAGTATTGAATTACCCACGAGGTGAAAAAGAATTGCTTGGACCGTTTCACACCTTTATGACAGGTGATACTATTGCTTGGTTTGAAGAACGAGGTATTGCGTTGAAGGTTGAAGAAGATGGCAGAATGTTCCCTGTTTCCAATTCTTCACAAACTATTATTGATTGCTTTTTGAATGAAGCCAAAAAACATAATGTTGAAGTACTTTACAACCATTCGGTAAAACATATTAAAGCTAACGAAACTTTGTTTTCGGTTGAAACATCCCAAGATATTCTGGAATGTAAAAAAATGATTGTTGCCACCGGAAGCAATCCAAAAATATGGAAACTGCTTCAAAATTTAGGTCACACCATTGTGGACGCTGTACCATCACTTTTTACTTTTGATATTGAAGATAACCGTATTATAACTATTCCAGGTGTTGTAGCAAAAGATGTTGAAATAAGAGTGCTAGGAACAGACTTAATTTCCGAAGGGCCTTTGCTAATAACACATGTTGGTATGAGTGCTCCATCAATTTTAAAACTTTCTGCATTTGGAGCAAAGGAACTCGCAGAAAGAAACTATAATTTTGAGATTGAAATCAATTTTATTAAACAAGATTCGGAATCGTGCATAGATAATCTCAAAAATTCAAAGTTAGAATTTGCCAAAAAAGCCGTAGTTAATTCGCCACAATTTAATTTACCAAAACGACTTTGGAAAAAACTGGTCTGGGCATCAGATATTGCTAAAGACGAAGCTTGGGCAGATATCAAGAAATTACAATTAGAAAATTTGGCGACTCAATTAACGAAAGCAAAATTTAAGGTTACAGGTAAAAGTACATTTAAAGAAGAATTTGTAACTGCAGGTGGAGTGGACCTAAAAGAAATTAACTTTAAAACTTTTGAAAGCAAAAAAATTCCGAATCTCTTTTTTGCAGGTGAAGTTATTAATGTAGATGCTGTAACAGGTGGTTTTAACTTTCAGAATGCTTGGACGAGTGCTTATATTGCTTCCAAATCAATTTGGCCATAATGATTTTGTGTCTTGGCATAAGATGTGATTATGGCTTTAAAATCTTCAAAAATATAAGGTTTTGTTATAATTTGATTGATGCCAGCATCTTCTGCTTTAGTAGATATTTCTGCAGAGTTTAATGCTGTAAGTGCTAATATAGGAATCGTTTCGTTGAACATCCTTATATGTTTAGTTACTTCGTAACCATCCATATCTGGCATATTTATATCCATTAACACTAAATCAAAAGCTTTGTTTTTTACCATGGAAATTGCTTCTTTCCCTTTAGACATAATTTCGCAGGTATAACCTTCAATTTTTTCAATATTCTTTTTTGTAATTAATAGATTGATTTTGTTGTCATCTACGATTAAAATATGCATATCTTTTTTTGTAGGAACAATAGATATTGGTCTTTTTATGTCTGTAGCCACAACAATCTCGAAAGTAATTTCGAAGAAAAATGAAGAGCCTTCATTTGGTTTGGAGGTGAAATCAATGTCAGCTCCATGGCTTTTAAGCAGTGTTTTAACTATGTGAAGCCCTAAACCTGAGCCACTACTGTTTTTGTGTAAAAAGGCTTTGTTTTCAAAGGCACTGAATACTACTGGTCTGTGTTCTTCCTTAATACCAATGCCTGTGTCATTGATCTCAAAACGTAAGGTGACATCTTTTTTGGTTCGTGATTTTTCAGTGACCTTAATTTCTATATGACCTTCTTTTGTATAACGAATAGCGTTATATGCCAAGTTTATTAATATTTGACTAAAAGCCACTTTATCTATTAAGATAAGTTCATTTTCCTCAGATTTGTCTAGATGTGTTCTTAACTGTAAACCTTTATTTTTAGCAGCAACTTGTACTGTACTGACCACATGGTTTACAATCTTGTTTATCTTGTCAGGTTTCAATCGTAAGCTTTTTTCCTCAAACCTCAATTTATTGGCCTGAAGAATATTGTCAATAAGTATGGATAGGTAATTACTTGAAGATATTAGAGAATCTAAATAAGATTGGCGTTTACTTTCTTCCTTTTCCTGATTAACCAAAGTGGCTAAGCCAGTAATACCATAAATAGGAGTACGAAGCTCGTGGCTTAAAATTGAGAAAAACTCTAGTCTATCTTTATCAATTTCCAATAATTTATCATTAGATGCTTTTAGTTCTCTATTTATGGATTGTATGTTTCGTTTTGCTTTAAAGTAAAAATATAATATAAATAGCGTAATAAGAAGGAAAATTGACGACACAATTGTAGTAATGAGCAGTATTTGAGATGCTTTTGCGTCTTTTGTTCTAATCTCATTTGCTAAGTTTAGTTGTTGTTCGGTATTAATTATTTTGTAAATAAGTTCACCGTTTTTGGCATTTCTCTCTTCTGAGTTGTTTAATGCTGTATATTTATAAGAGTCCGATTTCAAAAGATATTTATTGGCGGAATCTAAATTCTTTTTTGCTTCATTGTAATACAAATATTTATAATAATTTAATGTTGCTAACTTACGGTAGGAGTCCCAGTTATCTTCTAAGGCTGTTCTTAATTGGTTCTCATCGATAGCAAAAAGCAAATCATATCCATTAGCTTTATAATTGGCTGTTTTTATTTGAGCTATTGCATTATGATATTTATAAGATTGTAAGAGTCTGCTCTTCAGTTTAATTTTATCAGTATAAGAATTGGGGAAAGTAGAATTTTTAAAGTCCGTATTTTCTAGTGTGTCTATTGCGAAATTGGTGATGTCTAGTAATGTTTTGTTTTTATAAGTATAATAGCTTTTCTTTATTTTTTTTTCGAGATTAATAAAGTATAATACACTGTTTAAGGCTTTTGCATTCTGCTGTGCCTTTGGGTAAATACTATCAAATTTTTTATAATTTTTTTCAGTTAAATAAGTATTGACCAATTCTGAATATACATGGGTTGCACCTTTTTTATTGCCGAGCGAATCGTATATTTTTAAGGCTTTAAAGTGATAATTTTCAGCATTTTTATAGCTAGACATTTTGGCCAGCACCATCCCAAGGGAATTGTAAGTCCTGGCTAACATATCATTTAATTCATGCTTTTTTGAAAAATTTATGGCATTATTAAGAATTAAAGTAGCTTGGTAAAGACTATCATTTTTAACGAGTTTGTCTATTTTTTGTGTATTAAGTACGGTATTTAATGTGCTGTCAATTTGAGAATGCGTTAAACGGCCTTGACTGTACACAGAGAAATAATTCAGTGTGCAGACAATAAGTAGTACTATTATTTTAGATTTGGGTAATCTCATTAATTTCTAATGGGGAAACAAATATAATTTTTTTATCGACAATCCACGTATTTTATCGACAAAATGCAATTTTATTTAAATTAAAAATATGACTAAAGAAAATAAGAATACGAAAATCGCCTTGTTACGAGGGATTAATGTGGCTGGAAAAAATAAAATTCCTATGGCAGAATTGAGAACATTATTAACCAATAGAGGTCTAGAGGAGGTAAAAACTTATATTCAAAGCGGCAATATTATTTTTAAATCCTTGAAAATTAGCCAATCAAATCTTGAGACTAAAATTAATAAAGCTATCAAATCCCATTTTGGGTTAAACGTGCCAGTTTTAGTAAAATCAAGACAAGAGTTACAGCATATTTTTGATAATTGTCCGTTCTCAGAAGAAAAAAAAGTTAACAGCTATTTTATAATGTTAACTAAAAAGCCAAACGTAGATTTGGTAAAAGAAGCCTCACAAAAAACCTACGAGAATGAAGAATATGTTATTCACAATGATAGTATTTACTTTTATGCAGCTAATGGTTATGGCAGAGCAAAATTCAACCTTAATTATTTTGAACGAAAATTAAACGTCAATGCTACCGCCAGAAACTACAAAACCATGGTAAAACTCTTATCTTTGTCGCAGACAACTGACTGATATGACTGCACAAGATTTTATTCCAGAATCATACAACTCAAATATTAAAAAAGACACCGTGAAATGGGAGTCGCCAAGCAATATCGCTTTAGTTAAATATTGGGGAAAAAGAGAGCACCAAATACCGGAAAATCCATCCCTAAGTTTTACGCTTTCTAATTGTAAAACAATTACTGAAGTCACTTTTACTAAAAAAGAAAGTAAAGATTTTAGTTTCGATGTTTATTTTGAAGGTAAACAGAATGAAGCCTTCAAGCCTAAAATTCAAACGTTTTTTGAGCGTATAGAAAACTATGTTCCTTTTTTAAGAGATTATCACTTTAAAATTGAAACATCAAATACATTTCCGCATAGCTCTGGTATTGCCTCTTCGGCCTCTGGAATGAGTGCTTTGGCTTTATGCTTAATGAGTATAGAACAAAAGTTGAACAATATAGACGCATTGAATACAGCCGAAAAGTCTTTTGAAGAAGAATCTTACTTCAATAAGAAAGCATCATTTTTAGCAAGATTGGGTTCAGGGAGTGCAAGCAGAAGTATTGAAGGAGAACTCGTAGTTTGGGGAGAAAATGAAAGTGTAGAAAAAAGTTCAGATTTATATGGAATTAAATTTGAAGGTAAAGTCCATTCAAACTTCAAAAACTATCAAGACACCATTCTTTTGGTAGATAAAGGAGAAAAACAAGTAAGTAGTACCATAGGTCATAATTTAATGTATGACCATCCATTTGCAAAAGAACGATTCAATCAAGCCCATAATAATCTCAAAATATTAACTGAAGTATTGGCTTCGGGAGATACGGAAACCTTTATAAAGATTGTTGAAAGTGAAGCATTGACGCTTCATGCCATGATGATGACAAGCATGCCGTATTTTATTTTAATGAAACCAAATACACTTCAAATCATTAATAAAATATGGAGTTATAGAGAAAAAAGTGGGTCAAACCTTTGCTTTACATTAGATGCTGGTGCAAATGTTCATCTTCTATATCCAGAAAGTGAAACAGATTCAGTGCTCAAATTTATTAAAGAAGAGTTGGTAACATTTTGTGAAAATAGACAGTACATATGCGACCATATTGGGTTGGGCGCAAACCAATTATAAATTTAATACGTATATTTGTTATAGGAATTTGCTCTAAAACTATGAAAGGACCATTATTTTATTCTAAAATTTTGCTTTTTGGTGAATATGGAATCATCAAAGACTCAAAAGGCTTATCTATTCCGTATAATTTTTATAACGGAGCATTGAAAGTGGATGAGAATCCGTCTCAACTCGCAATAAACTCAAATGAAAGTTTAAAACGATTCGTTGCATATCTCAAGGATTTGAATAAAGACCTCGTGACTTTTGATTTTGAAACCCTTCAAAATAATGTTGATGCAGGTATGTATTTCGATTCCTCAATTCCACAAGGTTATGGTGTAGGAAGTAGTGGAGCACTCGTTGCTGCCATATATGATAAATATGCAACCGATAAAATCACAGTTTTAGAAAATTTAACACGCGAAAAACTTATAAAATTAAAAGAAATTTTTGCAGCAATGGAATCTTTTTTCCACGGAAAATCTTCAGGATTAGACCCTCTAAATAGCTACTTGAGTTTACCAATTCTCATAAAATCTAAAGACCATATTGAAGCAACAGGTATTCCTTCCCAAAAAACGGATGGAAAAGGTGCTGTATTTCTTTTGGATAGTGGCTCAATTGGAGAGACGGCACCAATGGTAAGCATTTTTATGGAGAACATGAAAAATGAAGGCTTCCGTAGTATGCTAAAAGACCAATTTATAAAACACACTGATGCTTGTGTAGATGATTTCCTTAAAGGTGATGTTAAGTCGCTTTTTAGAAACACTAAACAACTTTCTAAAGTGGTTTTAAATAATTTTAAACCAATGATTCCTAAGCAATTTCATGAACTTTGGAAAAAAGGTTTAGAGTCTAACGATTACTATCTAAAGCTTTGTGGTTCTGGTGGTGGAGGCTACATTCTTGGCTTCACGGAGAACATTGATAAAGCAAGAAAATCCTTAAAGGGACAGAAGTTAGAAGTAGTTTATAATTTTTAGAACTCTGTCATTCTGAACTCAATTCAGAATATCATTCAAACTTTGTTTATGTTATCAAGACGACAGAAACACATTCTTATTAAATTTTTCAGTTTGTTTTCTGTAGTACGCGGCTACAATATTCTTGTTGTAGTCATTGCTCAATACTTGGCTTCTGTTTATATTTTTGCCCACGATAAAACATTAAAATCTGTACTTTTAGATATTAATTTATTAATGCTTGTGTTGGCATCTTCGGCTACAATTGCAGCAGGTTATATTATCAATAACTTCTATGATTCTGAGAAAGACTTAATTAACCGACCACAAAAGACAATGTTAGATCGGCTTGTAAGTCAAAACACAAAACTATCGTTCTATTTTGTTCTTAACTTTTTGGCTGTTGTGTTTGCAAGTTATGTCTCTTTTAGAGCTGTGATATTTTTTGCGCTTTACATTTTTGCTATTTGGTTTTACTCACATCGCTTAAAGAAACAGCCAATGACAGGTAACATAGTTTCAGCGATATTAACGGTGACACCTTTTTTCGCTATTTTTATTTATTATCATAATTTTGAAAAAGTAATTTTTGCTCATGCTTTGTTTTTATTCCTTTTAGTTTCAATGCGAGAGCTTACAAAAGATTTAGAAAATATAAAAGGAGATTTAGCATTGGGCTACAGAACAGTTCCCATTGTGTATGGAGAAAAAGTTTCAAAAAAAATGCTATCTGTTGTAGCTATTTCTACTATTGTTGCTGCTTTTGCTTTAATTTTTCTTTTCAAAATAGGGCATATGTATTATTTCTTTTATGCCAGTATAATTTTACTGTTACTTTTTCTAATGATTTTATGGAAATCCAATAAAAAAACACATTACCTCATATTGCACAACATTCTAAAATTTATAATAGTAGCAGGTGTCTTTTCAATTTTATTGATAGATGTTTCCGTTGTGCTGAACCGTATTTAATTGTATTAGTCATTTATTCCGCAGTAGGTTTTACTACAGTAATTGTCACTATTGAACGCTAAACTACTGTTGAAATTAAGTAGCTTGTATTAACATTTGTTATACCTTTGCAGCCTAAAAGCATTAGTTATGAGCAGACATCAAGGAAGTAAGGGAAAAGGTAAAGTTTCTGGGAGAGAAGGAGCCAGTTCTGGTAGAAATTCAAACCGAACAAATGCAGATTCACAGAAAAAAAGTCATGCAAGAGGAAATGCTCCAATAAAGAAAAAAGCACCATCCAAAAAGGCATCTAATCCAGATGAGATTAGGCTTAATAAATATATAGCCAATTCTGGTATTTGCTCACGTCGCGAAGCTGATGAAAATATTACTATTGGCCTGGTTTCGGTTAATGGTGAAGTGGTTACCGAAATGGGGTACAAAGTAAAACTCAGTGACGATGTTCGTTTTGATGGCAGACGTATTAATCCTGAACCAAAAGTTTACGTATTGTTAAACAAGCCTAAAGGTTTTGCAACGACAACTGCAGAAGGTAAAGGACGGACCGTAATGGATTTGGTAGCTAATGCAACCAATGCAAAAATTAAACCAATTGGTCGTTTAGGCAGAAACTCAACAGGTTTGTTGTTGTTTACCAACGACGATAAAATAACACAGAAATTCACGAATTCAACACAAGGAGTGGTGCGCTTATTTCAAGTAGATTTGGATAAAAACCTAAAGTTTGAAGATCTTAAAAAAATCCAAGAAGGTTTTAAAGTAGATGGTAAATCAGTTGAAGTTGAGGAAGCCAGTTACATTGAAGGAGAGTCTAAAAACAAAGTTGGTATTAAGATAAAAAACACAGGCAACTCTATACTTCGTACTATTTTCGATGACCTAAAATACGATATTGTAAGAATTGATTGTGTAGCTATTGGCCACCTTACCAAAAAAGATATTCCTCGTGGACATTGGAAACACTTAACCAAGCAAGAGGAGAATACATTGAATATGCTCTAAGAGTATATCACATTAAAGTCTTTATTTCATTTTTTGAGTTTTAGTAATATCAAAGCTGTAATAGCTTGATATTAAATAATTATTGGGTGTTTTAAATGTTATTTAAATAACTTACAAAAAAACTCACTATATCAAAAAATAAATTAAATTTGCCGCGAAAATTGGTTTTACAATATTGACTAATACCAATTTTGGCTGAACAAATTGAAACGTGTTTTTACGTTCGGGTTTTTGAACATTAGGAAGTCATTTTCAAAAACAGCTTATAAGATAAGCATCCGAATTTTAGAGCTAACTTCCGCTTCTTCTATAGCTGCGAGTCAGCATGCCTATGGTTTTGTACCCACTACACAAAACCAGTTTCAGATTTGATATAAAATTAACATATATCTCAATATAAGTTTATATATTTTATTTTCTGAACACTAACATTTATTTACATAATGAATACTAAATATATTGATCTCATAGATCAATCCTTTTACTTTCCTCAAGAAGAATTTAAACTTGAGGAAAACAAATTACAATTCCATGGTATTGACCTTATGGAGCTTGTAGAAAAATACGGAGCACCTTTAAAATTTACTTACCTACCTCAAATTTCAAATAACATTCAACGGGCAAAAAATTGGTTTGCTGAAGCATTTGAAAAACACAACTACAAGGGCAATTATAATTATTGCTACTGTACAAAGAGCTCTCACTTTAAACATGTTTTAGATGAAGCTTTAACTAATGATATTCATATTGAAACCTCTTCTGCGTTTGATATTGATATTGTGCAGAGTCTTAAGAAAGAAGGTAAAATCACAGATAAAACTTACGTTTTAAGTAATGGTTTTAAGCGTGAGCAATATGTTACAAATATTGCAGAACTTATAAACGGTGGACATAAAAACTGTATTCCAATAATTGATAATTACGAGGAGTTAGATTTATTATCAAATGAGATTAAAGGCAAGTTTAATGTAGGTATAAGAATAGCCTCAGAAGAAGAGCCAAAGTTTGAGTTCTACACTTCTCGTTTGGGAATTGGCTATAAGAACATCGTTCCTTTTTACAAAAATCAAATTCAGAATAACAAAAAAGTAGAGCTTAAAATGCTTCACTTTTTTATTAACACAGGAATACGCGATAATGCCTATTATTGGAATGAGTTGACCAAGTGCTTAAAAGTATATACTGCTTTAAAAAAGATTTGCCCATCATTAAACAGTTTAAATATTGGTGGTGGTTTCCCTATAAAAAACTCATTGGCTTTCGATTTTGACTATGCGTATATGGTAGACGAAATTGTAAACCAAATTAAAACGGTATGTGATGAAGAGGGAGTAGATACTCCAAATATTTTTACTGAATTTGGGAGTTTTACTGTCGGTGAAAGCGGAGGTGCTATTTATAAAGTGTTATATCAAAAACAACAAAACGACAGAGAAAAATGGAATATGATTAATTCATCGTTCATTACAACTTTGCCAGACACTTGGGCTATAAATAAGCGTTTTATAATGTTACCAATAAATCGTTGGGATCAAAGTTACGAACGTGTTTTACTCGGAGGTTTAACTTGCGATAGTGATGATTATTACAATAGCGAACAGCACGTTAATGCCATTTATTTACCAAAGTATAACAAAGAAAAACCATTGTACATAGGCTTTTTTAACACAGGTGCATACCAAGAAACAATTGGTGGTTTTGGAGGTTTGCAGCACTGTTTAATTCCATCACCAAAACATCTGTTAATTCAACGGGATAGTGATGGAAATTTAACCACCAAACTATTTGCAGAACAACAAAAAAGTGAAGATTTACTTAATATTTTAGGCTATAATGAAAACTAAAACATACGCTGGTATATCAGCAGAATATTCAAAATTAGAGCAATCAAAAATTATTTTAATTCCTGTGCCTTATGATGGCACAAGCACTTGGCAAAAAGGAGCTGACAAAGGTCCTGATGCTTTCTTGGATGCTTCAGAGAATATGGAACTCTATGACATCGAAACCGATACCGAAGTGTACCAACAAGGTGTGTACTTGGCAGAGGCAGTTACGGAGAACGAATCACCAGAAGCAATGGTAGATGCCGTTCACCAAGCCACAAAAAAATACATAAAAAAGAACAAGTTTGTAACTGTATTTGGAGGTGAGCATTCTATCTCAATTGGCACTATAAGAGCATTCAATGAAATGTTTGAAGATTTAACGGTATTACATATTGATGCACATGCAGATTTACGCGAAAGCTATGAAGGTTCTAAATGTAACCATGCTTGTGCGGTATATGAAGCTAGTCAAAACACCAACCTAATTCAAGTAGGTATTCGCTCAATGGATACTATTGAAAAAACAGTTATGGATGAGGAGAAAACATATTTTGCTCATAAAATGGCAGAGGATGATAATTGGATGGAGTCTGCTATAGACCAAATGACAAACAATGTCTTTATTACCTTTGATTTAGATGCTTTTGACCCTTCAATTATGCCAAGCACAGGTACGCCAGAACCAGGTGGTTTGTTATTGTACGAAACATTAGAATTTTTAAAGCAGGTATTTGAAGAAAAGAACGTTGTTGGGTTTGACATTGTTGAGCTTTGCCCTAATAAAATTGATAAATCTTCAGACTTTTTAGCGGCAAAATTATATTACAAAATGTTAAGCTATAAGTTTTTGGACGAAGCAATTGATGATGATTTTGAAAGCAATTTTAGCGAGACTTCAATAGGAAATAATAAATTCTCAAAATATAATACAGAAGATGACTACTAAAGGACCAATATCACAATTTATAGAAAAGTACTATTTGCATTTTAACGCTGCCGCTTTGGTAGATGCTGCAAAAGGCTATGAAGAACAATTAAACTCTGGATCAAAAATGTTAGTTTCCTTGGCTGGTGCAATGAGTACCGCTGAACTCGGAAAGATTTTTGCAGAAATGATTCGTAAAGATAAAGTGCAAATCATTTCATGCACAGGCGCAAACTTAGAAGAAGATATCATGAATTTGGTAGCGCATTCACATTACAAACGTGTTCCTAACTATCGTGATTTAACACCAAAAGACGAGTGGGATTTGTTAGAAAAAGGTTTAAATCGAGTAACAGATACTTGTATTCCTGAAGAAGAGGCTTTTCGTAGGATACAAGAGCATATTGTTAAAATTTGGAAAGATGCTGAAGCTAAAGGAGAACGTTATTTACCCCATGAGTATATGTACAAACTTTTGCTATCTGGTGTTTTAGAAGAACATTACGAAATAGATCTAAAGGATTCGTGGATGTATGCTGCAGCAGAAAAAAATCTTCCAATAGTTTGTCCAGGTTGGGAAGACAGTACAATGGGAAATATTTTTGCTAGCTATGTATTAAAAGGAGAATTGAAAGCAAGTACAATGAAATCTGGTGTTGAATACATGACATTTTTAGCAGATTGGTACACGGATAATTCTGAAAACGGAATTGGGTTTTTCCAAATTGGTGGTGGTATTGCTGGTGATTTTCCAATTTGTGTTGTACCAATGTTATATCAAGATATGGAACGTACAGATACTCCGTTTTGGAGCTATTTCTGTCAAATAAGTGATAGTACCACAAGCTATGGCTCTTATTCTGGTGCTGTACCAAATGAAAAAATCACGTGGGGAAAACTAGATATTGATACACCAAAATTTATTATTGAAAGTGATGCTACTATTGTAGCACCATTGATTTTTGCATACTTATTAGACCAGTAATCGTGGAAGAGCAAAAAATTGAAAATATTGAATTAAAATACCTAACGGTCAATGATTTTGAAGAATTGAAACAAGCTACGCTTCAGGTTTATGGCGGCATGCAAGATTCAGTTTGGAAAAAGAGTGAAATAAAACGGTTAACTACAATTTTTCCTAAAGGACAGGTTGTAATTAAAATAGATGGGATTATTGCTGGCTGTGCACTATCGTTAATAGTTGATGCAGATAAAATTGAAGATAATCACACCTATAATGATATTGTAGAAGGCGATAAATTCAAAAATCATAATTCTGAGGGTGATGTACTATACGGTATTGATGTCTTTATTAAGCCAGAGTACAGAGGTTTAAGACTGGGTAGGAGACTGTATGATTATAGAAAAGAACTTTGCGAAGAATTGAATCTTAAAGGTATTGTTTTTGGAGGAAGAATGCCTGGTTATCACAAGTTTCAAGGTGAATTGACTCCTAAACAGTATATTGAAAAGGTTAGAAACAAAGAAATTAATGATTCTGTATTAAATTTTCAAATTTCAAATGATTTTCATCCTTTAAGAATCATTAAAGGCTACTTAGAAGGCGATACAGCATCAAAGGAATATGCTGTGTTAATGCGGTGGGACAATATTTACTATACTAAACAAAGCAAAAAAGTAAGTTCAGTAAAAACTGTTGTGAGGTTAGGTTTAATTCAATGGCAAATGCGGCCATATAATAATCTGGAAGAGCTAATGCAACAAGTTGAATATTTTGTGGATAGTGTTGCAGCGTACCGTTCTGACTTTGCGGTATTTCCAGAGTTTTTTAATGCTCCTCTAATGGCAGAATATAACCATATGCATGAGCCAGATGCCATAAGGGAATTGGCAAAGTATACCGAAACTATTGTTGAAAAACTTCAGCAATTATCCATTTCATATAACATTAATATTATTTCTGGGAGCATGCCAGAAGTTGTAGATGATATTTTGTATAACGTTGGTTACTTATGTAGAAGGGATGGTAGTTTAGAGCGTTACGAAAAAATTCACGTTACGCCAGACGAAGCTAAAGTTTGGGGTATGCAGCAAGGAAGTAAATTACAAACCTTTGAGACAGATGCAGGTAAAATAGGTGTCTTAATTTGTTACGATTCAGAGTTTCCTGAATTGTCAAGATTATTATCAGACGAAGGTATGGATATCTTGTTTGTACCATTTTTAACAGACACTCAAAACGGATATGCCAGAGTTCGGTTTTGTGCACAAGCAAGAGCTATTGAAAATGAATGTTACGTTGCAATTGCTGGTAGTGTTGGTAATTTGCCCAATGTAAATAATATGGACATTCAATATGCACAATCAGCCGTATTTACTCCATGTGATTTTGCTTTTCCTAGTAACGGGATTAAAGCAGAGACGACACCAAATACCGAAATGATTTTAGTAGCAGACATTGATTTAAGTTTGTTGCGAGAATTGCATAACTTTGGTGCCGTAAAAAATTTAAAGGATAGGAGAAAAGATTTTTACGATGTTATAAGGGTAAAAAAATAAATATTATCTTTAAAATAACTTTAAGCTCCTAAAAAAGTACTATAATTAAGCATGAAACAAAAAGACGCACACTTAAAGCGAGTCATAGTAGATTTTAAAAAATTGACACCAGAAATTCTGTCATTGTTAGTTGAAAAGTATCCAGATGGATATGATGACGACCAGATTATATCTTTCAAAAACGCAAAGAACGAAAGTATTGAAGCTGTTGAGGTAACAACAGAAGATACTAAGTATTTGGTTAAAGTCAGCACCAAGCTAGAGGTTACTATGGAGAATTATGACGAAGAAGATTACGAAGACTTTGAAGACGACGATCCAGATGCAGTTCAAGATCCCGAATTAGAACCAGGTGCAGAAGATGAAGATTTTGATTAAATTTTAGCTGAGCTAAAATATTTTTTCGTAATTTACTGTAGGTTAAAATGTTATGTTTTTAATGGTTGAATTATGGAAACAGCATTTCACATGTCTTTACCCTGTCTCTTATACACATCTCCGAGCCCAC
>OLHK01000084.1_pt1 | contig 30489 bp, 42 predicted proteins | sample 1609371 | NCBI WGS metagenome assembly OLHK01 (sample SAMN05416779, study PRJEB24817) | seawater metagenome | isolation source: Sea water | place: Canada:Atlantic | collected 2013-11
TACACCTCTCTATTCGTCGGCAGCGTCAGATGTGTATAAGAGACAGCTATATATAATACCTGAATAAAAATCTACATTAGGATATAATTTTCTATCTACAAAATAGGGATCTTCTAATGCTTCTTTTTCAAGCCCTTTAGCAATATCTAAAATAGGATCTTCAACCCCTAAATCACTCAATACTTCGTCAGCAGCTTTTTTAATGATTCTTGCACGTGGATCAAAATTCTTGTAAACTCTATGTCCAAAGCCCATTAAACGGAATGGATCGTTCTTATCTTTTGCCTTGGCCATGTATTTTTTGGTATCTCCACCATCTTCTTTAATTGCTTCTAACATTTCCAAAACAGCTTGGTTTGCACCACCATGCAATGGTCCCCAAAGTGCTGAGATACCTGATGCCAGTGACACAAATAAACCTGCATGTGATGAACCAGCAATTCTTACAGTAGAAGCTGAACAATTCTGCTCATGATCTGCATGTAAAATTAAAAGTTTATCTAATGCGTTTATCAAAACCGGATTCTGCTCATACTCACCATTTGGGCTTTTAAACATCATCTTTAATACATTTTCAACATATCCTAGGGTATCGTCTCCATAATCCAACGGTAAGCCATGTTTCTTTCGCATGGTCCACGCGACTATTACTGGGAACTTACCTAAAATTCTTACTATGGCATTGTACATTGCTTCTTCAGAATTAACATCTACCGAAGCTGGGTTAAAAGCCGTAAGCGCACTAGTTAACGAAGATAACACACCCATAGGATGTGCTGACTTTGGGAAAGCATCTAATATTTTCTTTATGTCATCATCAACTACTGAATGTGATTTTATATCTGTGTAAAATTTATCTAATTGATCTTGGGTAGGTAAATCTCCAAAAATTAAAAGATAGGCTACTTCTAAGAAATCAGCTTTTTCAGCAAGTTCTTCTATGGAGTAACCTCTATATCTCAATATGCCTTTTTCACCATCTAAAAATGTAATGGCACTTTCACAACTCCCAGTATTTTTATAACCTGGATCTATAGTAATGACTCCACCTGTTGCACTTCTAAGAGTTTTAATATCTATAGCAACTTCATTTTCTGAGCCAACTACTAATGGGAATTCATACTTTTTACCATTGATTTCTAATGTAGCTTTATCTGACATATTTTTGTTTTTATCTTTAAATTTTAACGAATTGTAAAATTACGAAATATCAAACGATTTCGGAAGTAGATTTATAATGCTTTTAACAAATCTAAACCCTTAACAGCATTAGTTATCTGTTGTAATTTGTAGAACCTATAAATGATACTATTTTTGTTTAATATTTGATTTTTCCACCTATGATTCGTAAAATACTTTTTCTTTTTTTTGTGACGTTTCTAGTTAAAAGTGCTGAAGCACAAATTGTAAATGTAGAATCACTTAGACGTGTTTCAGATACATCCAAATGGTCTGGTTCTGCCAGTCTGGATGTTGGCTTAATAAAAAACACTAATTCTATTTTTAGGATAACCAATAGAATGCGGTTGCAGTATAATACAGACAAAAATCTTTACCTCTTTATTAACGATATTAATTTACAACAAATTGAAGACAATTCTTTTGTAAATAAAGGGATACAGCATCTACGTTATAATAGAAAAATTACTGAGTCAATAAAATTAGAAGGTTTTGCCCAAAGTCAGTACGATGCCGTTTCTGATATAAGGTTCAGGGGTTTATTGGGAGTTGGCCCACGTTTTAAGCTGTCTAAAAATAAAGATTTTAGATTTTATCTTGGCACACTTTTAATGTATGAATATGAAGAAGCATCCGATAATTCTATTGCAATTCTAAGAGACTTTAGAGGGAGTATGTATTTATCTTTTAGTCTTTACCCTTTAGAAAATCTCTCCATAGTGAGTACAACCTACTACCAGCCATTAATTAAACAATTATCTGATTTTAGAGTCTCTAATGAAACATCTTTGGCTCTCAAAATTTTTGACAACTTGGCCTTTAAAACATCCTTTACTTTCAATTTTGATACTGAACCCATTGTTGGCATTCCGGAAACCCAATATGAACTAACCAATGGTATTATTTATACATTTGATTAAATAAAAAAACCCTTCAAAAATTAAGAAGGGTTTATATTCTACTGCAACATGCTAGAAAGTCTATGCTTTTATTTTAAATGCTTTTTCTTGGGGAAAATAAGCAACTTCACCTAATTCTTCTTCAATACGTAATAACTGATTATATTTTGCCATACGATCACTACGAGATGCTGAACCGGTTTTTATTTGACCTGTGTTTAAAGCTACAGCCAAATCTGCAATTGTATTATCCTCAGTTTCTCCAGAACGGTGTGACATTACTGAGGTAAATCCGGCATTATGGGCCATATTTACGGCAGCGATTGTTTCTGTTAAAGTACCAATTTGATTTACTTTTATTAAAATAGAGTTGGCTATTCCATTTTCAATACCACGAGATAAACGTTCTACATTTGTTACAAACAAATCATCACCGACTAACTGAACTTTGTTTCCGATTTTCTCTGTTAAGTATTTCCACCCTTCCCAATCATTTTCGTCCATACCATCTTCTATGGAAATAATCGGATATTTATCAGCTAACTCAGCTAAATAATCTGCCTGCTCTTTACTTGTTCTAACTTTGCCATTGCTTCCTTCAAACTTAGTGTAATCGTAAGCTCCATCAACATAAAATTCTGCAGCAGCGCAATCTAAAGCAATCTTAACATCATCACCTAATTTATAACCTGCCTTTTCAACAGCTTTGTTAATAGTATCTAGCGCATCCTCTGTTCCTCCTTCTAGTGTAGGCGCAAACCCACCTTCATCACCAACAGCTGTACTTAAACCTCTATCATGAAGCACTTTTTTTAAATGGTGGAATATCTCAGTTCCCATTTGCATGGCATGGGTAAAATTCTTTGCTTTTACTGGCATCACCATAAACTCTTGAAATGCTATTGGAGCATCACTATGGGAACCTCCATTAATGATATTCATCATTGGTACTGGCAAAGTGTTTGCTGAAACACCACCAACATATCTGTATAAAGGTATATTCAGTTCATTTGCTGCTGCTTTTGCTGCTGCCAATGACACTCCTAAAATTGCATTAGCTCCTAGTTTTGATTTGTTTGGAGTACCATCTAAATCAATCATTAGTTGGTCAATCATATTTTGTTCAAATACTGAAACTCCCAATAACTCTTGAGCAATGACGGCATTAACGTTTTCAACAGCCTTTAAAACTCCTTTTCCCATGTAAGTATCTCCTCCATCTCTAAGCTCAACCGCTTCATGTTCTCCTGTAGAAGCTCCAGAAGGCACAGCTGCCCTTCCTAAAACTCCATTTTCTGTAATAACATCCACTTCTACTGTTGGGTTTCCTCTGGAATCTAAAATTTGTCTTGCGTGTACGTTTATTATTATGCTCATTAGTTAGATTTTAAATAATAGTTTTAGTTTATTTTAAACCTTCAAAGTCTTTTAAACCTGGAGGATTAACAAATTTACGAAAATCAAAAATGTATTTTAATCAATGCATTTATTATTGCGATAAATTATTACTATAATGTTTTCGCTATGAAAAAACAGCAATAGAAATTGTGTTTCTCCGCGGTTTTTTCAATACTATTTATTCATATTCTCTATAAACTGGTCAAATACGTATGCTGAATCATTTGGTCCAGGACTTGCTTCAGGATGATATTGTACTGAGAAACATTTTTTATCTTTCATTTTTATACCTGCAACTGTATGATCATTTAAATGCACGTGTGTGATTTCAATATTTCTATTTGCTTCAGTTTCTTCTCGGTTAATAGCAAACCCGTGATTTTGAGATGAAATTTCACCTTTACCTGTTACCAAATTCTTTACAGGGTGATTTATACCTCTATGTCCATTGTGCATCTTATAGGTTGAAATACCGTTTGCCAATGCAATGATTTGATGACCTAAACAAATACCAAACAGTGGCTTATTCTTAGCTATAATTTCTTTTGTAAGCGTGATGGCATCTGTTAAAGGTTCTGGGTCTCCAGGACCGTTTGACAAGAAATACCCATCTGGATTGAATGTTTCTAAATCCTCAAACTTGGAGTTGTAAGGAAAGACCTTAATATAAACATCTCTTTTTGCAAGATTGCGAAGGATGTTTTTCTTAATTCCAATATCTAAAGCCGCAACTTTATATTTTGCGTTCTCACTACCAAAATAATAAGGCTCTTTGGTTGATACTTTTGAAGCTAATTCTAAGCCCACCATTGAAGGGACTTCGGCTAATTGTTTTTTAAGTGCTTCTATATTTTCTACTTCTGTAGATATTACAGCGTTCATAGCTCCATTATCCCTAATGTAACTCACTAAAGCACGTGTATCTACATCTGAAATAGCGAGTGTATTATGTTTTTCAAAGAAGTTCTCTAGAGATTGGTCTGCACTTGGCCTTGAATACTCAAAACTAAAGTTTTTACATACTAAACCAGCTATTTTAATATCTTCAGATTCCATCTCTTCATCCTTGGTACCGTAATTTCCAATATGTGCATTGGTGGTCACCATAATCTGACCAAAATATGACGGATCTGTAAAAATCTCTTGATAACCTGTTGTACCAGTATTAAAACATACCTCTCCAAAAGAGGTACCTTCTTTTCCTATGGATTTACCATAAAATATTGTACCGTCCGCTAATAAAATAAGAGCTTTTTTTCTTTGTTTGTATTTCATTCTCTTGTTACATATAAAGTTCTTCTATCAAAGAACAAAGTTTTACAAAATTCCAAAAAAAAAGGATAAACTGAAACAGTTTATCCTTTATATTTATTAATGCTTATTAACACCCGATAATCGAGATTTGTGCAATGCGAAATAGTGTTTTAAGTTTTTGTCTTTACAAATTTTAAACTCTATTCGCTTTTTTGTCTGCATTTCTATTCTTCTTCTTCGTTTGAAGCTTTAGTTTCTGTTGGAGCTGGCGTTGCTGCTTTAGCTTTGCTTCCTCCTCTTCTACTTCTACGTGTTTTCTTTTCTGGTTTACCAGCAGTATAGATTTCGTTGTAATCTACCAACTCTATCATTGCCATATCAGCGTTATCACCTAATCTGTTTCCTAATTTGATGATACGAGTATAACCACCTGGACGATCTCCTACTTTTGCAGCGACATCTCTAAAAAGTTCCGCAACAGCTTCTTTTTGTCTCAAATTAGACATTACAACTCTTCTGTTATGAGTTGTGTCCTCTTTAGACTTAGTTATCATAGGCTCAACAAACTGTTTTAAAGCTTTTGCTTTGGCCACTGTTGTGTTAATACGCTTATTCTCTATTAATGAACAAGCCATATTTGCTAACATTGCTTTTCTGTGCGCTGTTTTTCTACCTAAATGATTGAATTTTTTCCCGTGTCTCATGACGTTTAGTTTATCATCTTGCTACCAAATCCCACTATTGAGAGAGCAAAATATGATGTGTTAGTCTTTATCTAATTTATATTTACTTAAATCCATTCCGAAGTTAAGACCTTTAACATTTACTAGCTCTTCTAGCTCAGTTAAAGACTTCTTACCAAAGTTTCTGAATTTCATTAAATCGTTTTTGTTGAATGATACTAAATCTCCTAAAGTATCTACTTCTGCTGCCTTTAAACAGTTTAATGCACGTACAGACAAATCCATATCAACTAGTTTAGTTTTCAATAGTTGTCTCATGTGAAGTGATTCTTCATCATAAGTTTCAGTCTGTGCAATTTCATCAGCTTCTAAAGTTATACGCTCATCTGAGAATAACATGAAGTGGTGAATTAATATTTTAGCTGCTTCAGTTAAAGCATCTTTAGGATTGATTGATCCATCTGTTCTAATTTCGAAAACTAATTTTTCGTAATCGGTTTTTTGTTCAACACGAAAGTTTTCGATACTGTACTTTACATTTTTTATTGGTGTGTATATTGAATCTGTAAAGATTGTTCCAACAGGTGCAGAAGATTTTTTATTTTCTTCAGCAGGAACGTAACCTCTACCTTTTTCAATAGTTAACTCCATATTGATGCTTACTTTTGGATCTAAGTTACAGATAACCAAATCTGTATTTAATACTTGGAAACCAGAAATAAACTTCTGGAAGTCACCCGCTGTAATTTGATCTTGTCCTGAGATAGAAATTGTAACCGTTTCGTTATCAACTTCATCAATCTGACGTTTAAAGTTAACTTGCTTTAAGTTTAAGATCATTTCAGTAACATCTTCAACTACACCTGAGATTGTAGAAAACTCATGATCTACACCTTCAATTCTAACTGAAGTAATTGCAAAACCTTCTAAAGAAGATAGTAAAACTCTTCGTAAAGCATTACCTACTGTTAATCCGTATCCTGGTTCTAAAGGTCTGAATTCGAACTTTCCTTCGAAATCAGTAGAATCAATCATGATTACTTTATCAGGCTTCTGAAAATTTAATATTGCCATTTTTTTCCTTCGTTTTAATTGTTATTTAGTTGCGCGGTCTATAAGTTTGAAGAACACCAATAAACCCTTTGGCCAAATCCCAATATGATTAATTATTATTTAGAGTAAAGTTCAACGATAAATTGCTCGTTGATTTGTTCTGGAATTTGAATTCTAGCTGGTACAGAAACATAAGTTCCTTCCATTGTATCGTTATTCCATGTAATCCATTCGTATACATTGCTAGAGTTAGCTAATGAATTTTGAATAGCTTCTAACGATTTTGATTTTTCTCTTACACCTACTACATCACCTGCTTTTAATTGGTAAGATGGTACGTTAACTTTTTCACCGTTAACTGTAATGTGTCTATGAGATACTAATTGTCTTGCTCCACTTCTAGAAGGAGAGATTCCCATTCTATAAACTACATTGTCTAAGCGAGATTCACATAACTGAAGTAAAACCTCACCTGTAATACCTTGAGCAGCTGTTGCTCTTTTAAACATATTTCTGAATTGCTTTTCTAATATACCGTAAGTATATTTAGCTTTTTGCTTTTCCATCAATTGGATTGCATATTCAGATTTTTTTCCACGACGACGGTTATTTCCGTGCTGTCCTGGAGGATAATTTCTCTTTTCGAAAGCCTTATCATCTCCGAAAATTGCTTGCCCGAATTTACGAGCGATTTTTGTTTTTGGACCAGTATATCTTGCCATTTCTAATTTGTTTAGAGAGTGATTATAAAATTAAGGTCTAAATCTTATCCTTCTATAACCGTTAATCTCTCGTTGATACTTGTTTACTATTTTTTTGAGTTTGCAAATTTACGTATAAAAAAATTAATATCAACTGTTTAAACAATTGATATTAATTTCTTATCGGTTAAAAATTAAACTCTACGTCTTTTAGGTGGACGGCAACCATTGTGTGGTAATGGTGTAACATCAATTATTTCCGTTACTTCAATACCTGCATTATGTATAGATCTAATAGCAGATTCTCTACCGTTACCAGGTCCCTTTACATAAGCTTTCACTTTCTTTAATCCTGCTTCTTTTGCTACTGCTGAAGCGTCTTCTGCGGCTAATTGGGCTGCGTAAGGAGTATTCTTTTTAGAACCTCTAAAGCCCATTTTCCCAGCTGATGACCAAGAAATTACGTCACCTTTTTTGTTTGTTAAAGATACAATGATGTTGTTAAAAGATGCTGTGATATGAGCTTCTCCAACTGCGTCAACGATTACTTTACGTTTTTTTGTACTTGACTTTGCCATATTTTATAGTTTCTAGTTGTTAGCTTTTAGTTGTTAGAATCCTAAACCTTTCGATTTCGAACAGATTCATCTAACTACTAATTACTAGTGACTCTTCTTTACTTGTTTAGCCTTGTCTTTGTTTGAATCTAGGATTCTTTTTGTTAATGACGTAAAGTCTTCCTTTTCTGCGCACTAATTTACAGTCTGCGCTTCTTTTTTTTACTGATGCTCTTACTTTCATCTTGTATTGTTTTTATCGACTAGTTTATAAATGCTTTCACATCTACTTTTTTAGTATCTATATGTTATTCGAGCCTTAGTTAAATCGTAAGGACTCATTTCTAATTTAACCTTATCACCTGGTAATAGTTTAATGTAATGCATACGCATTTTACCAGAGATATGAGCAGTCACTATGTGACCGTTTTCTAATTCAACACGGAACATGGCATTTGATAATGCTTCTATAATTGTTCCGTCTTGTTCTATTGCTGCTTGTTTTGCCATAATAATTTTTAGTTTTCAAACTTAACTAAGCAAATACCTTGCCTAAAATTAAAGAGTGAGATCTAAACATACTTTTACTTATTGCGCTACTGCTTTTCTATTCTTACCAGTTTTCATTAAGCCATCATAATGCTTATTTAATAAATAAGAATTAATCTGTTGCATAGTATCAATAGCCACACCAACCATAATTAATAGTGATGTACCACCGAAAAACAATGCCCAGCCTTGTTGTACTCCCAATAACTTAACAATAAATGCTGGAAAAACAGCAATTAAAGCCAAAAATATAGAGCCTGGCAGTGTAATCTGCGACATAATTTTATCTAAATACTCAGAGGTTTCAGATCCTGGACGAATCCCTGGAATAAATCCACCGCTTCGTTTTAAATCATCAGCCATTTTATTAGTAGGTACTGTTATAGCTGTATAAAAATACGTGAATATTATAATTAATAAAGCAAATACTAAGTTGTACCAAAAGCCAAATATATCAGAAAAGTTTGTCTGCATCCATTGACCAGCGGCAGAATCTTTCATAAATGAAGATCCTCCAATTAAGCCAGGAACAAACATAATTGCCTGTGCAAAGATAATTGGCATTACTCCTGATGCATTTAACTTTAATGGTAAAAACTGGCGTGAGCCAAACACATTTTTCTCATAACCTCCAGAAGCAGTACGTCTAGCATATTGTACAGCTATTTTTCTAACTGCCATTACCAAGAATACAGAAGCTAAAATAATAAGGAACCAGATTACCAATTCAATTAATATCATCATAAAACCACCATTACCACCATCTAATCTAGATGCTGCATTCTGAATGAATGATTGTGGTAAGGTTGCAATAATACCAACCATAATTAATAATGAAATACCATTACCAATACCTTTGTCTGTAATCTTTTCACCTAACCACATCGCAAACACACAACCTGTTACCAAAATAATTACGGAAGACACATAAAAAATGTTTTCTGAAAATCCTGGTAATAAAAGGCTGCCCATGGATTGAGCTCCTGACAATGCAGGTACACTAGCCAAGTAACCTGGTGCTTGCACTAAACAAATACCAATGGTTAACCAGCGTGTAATTTGGGTAATTTTCTTTTGACCACTTGCTCCTTCTTTTTGAAGTTTTTGCAAATAAGGAATCGCAATACCCATTAACTGAACTACAATAGAAGCAGAAATGTAAGGCATAATACCCAATGCAAAAACAGATGCATTTGCAAAAGCACCACCTGTAAAAGCATTTAACAATCCTAAAATTCCATCTGAAGTTCCATCTTGTAAACCACCTAGTTTATTGATATCAATTCCAGGCAAAACTACCTGTGCACCAAATCGATAAACTAGTAACAAGCCTAAGGTTAGCATTATTCTATCCTTAAGCTCTGTGATTTTCCAAACGTTTTTTAATGTATCTATTATCTTCATCCTTGAAATCTTATAAAGTTACGGCTTCACCACCAGCAGCTTCGATAGCAGCTTTTGCTGTTGCAGTAAATTTATGAGCTGTTACTTTCAATTTTGCTTTTAATTCTCCACGTCCTAAAATCTTAACTAGATCATTTTTTCCAGCTAATCCTAAAGACATAAGAGTTTCAAAATCTAAAGTATCTTTTATTTTCTTTTCATCCACCAACTGTTGTAATGTATCAACGTTTACACCTTGGTACTCTACTCGGTTAATGTTGGTGAATCCAAACTTAGGAACACGTCTTTGTAAAGGCATTTGTCCACCTTCAAATCCTAATTTCTTAGAATATCCAGAACGCGACTTAGCACCTTTGTGACCTCTTGTTGCAGTTCCGCCTTTTCCAGAACCTTGACCACGGCCAATACGCTTTCCTTTACCTTTTACTGAACCTTCTGCAGGTTTTAAATTACTTAAATCCATTATTAAGTTATATTTTTAAGCCTCTTCAACAGAAACTAAATGTTCAACTTTGTTTACCATACCAAGGATATTTGGTGTGGCGTCGTGCTCTACAACTTGACCAATCTTTTTTAAACCTAAAGCTTCTAATGTTAGCTTTTGTGTTTTAGTACGATTGATTGCACTTTTTACTTTTTTTACTTTGATCTTCTTAGCCATCTTGTCCTTGATTATCCGTTAAATACTTTTTCAAGTGAAATACCACGTTCCTTAGCTACAGATTTTGCATCTCTTAATTGTAATAAAGCATCAAATGTTGCCTTTACTACGTTGTGAGGGTTAGAAGATCCTTGAGACTTAGATAATACATCGTGTACACCTACTGCTTCAAGTACTGTTCTAACAGCACCTCCTGCAATTACACCTGTACCAGGTGCAGCTGGGATAATGTTAACTCTAGCTCCACCATACTTACCTTTTTGTTCGTGTGGTAATGTTCCTTTAATAATAGGAATTCTTACTAGATTTTTCTTAGCATCCTCAATAGCTTTAGCGATTGCTGTAGCTACATCTTTAGATTTCCCTAAACCATGACCTACAACACTTTCTTCGTCACCTACAACAACAATAGCAGAAAAACCAAATGCTCTACCACCTTTTGTTACTTTAGTTACACGCTGTACACCAACTAAACGGTCTTTTAAATCTAGTCCGCCTGGTTTTACTAATTCTGCGTTTTTATATTTTTGATACATAATGTCTTAAAATTTAAGTCCTGCTTCTCTAGCACCTTCTGCTAATGATTTTACTCTTCCATGATATAAGTAACCACCTCTATCAAAAGAAATAGTTTCAACACCAGCTTTCATAGCTTTTTCTGCAACAGATTTACCAACTAAAGTGGCAACTTCTGTTTTGTTTCCCTTAGACTTTGCAATGTCTTTGTCTCTTGAAGATGCAGCAGCTACTGTTTCACCAGTTACATCATTTACAACTTGAGCATAAATTTCTTTATTACTTCTAAAAACAGCTAATCTAGGTCTTTCAGCAGTACCAGATACCACCTTACGGATTCTGTTTTTAATTCTAGTTCTTCTTTCGTTCTTTGTCAATGCCATAACTTAATTATTAAGCTGATTTACCTGCTTTTCTTCTTATTTCTTCACCAACAAACTTAATTCCTTTTCCTTTGTAAGGTTCTGGTTTTCTAAAACCACGGATTTTAGCTGCAACTTGTCCAACTAACTGTTTGTCGTGCGATGTTAATTTTACTATTGGATTTTTTCCTTTTTCACTAATTGTCTCAACTTTTACTTCTGGTGCGATGTCCAAAATAATATTGTGAGAAAAACCAATAGCTAAATCTAGTTTTTGTCCTTGATTAGATGCTCTATAACCTACACCAACTAATTCTAGTTGTTTAGTAAATCCGTTAGAAACACCTTCTATCATGTTAGCAATTAAAGCTCTGTATAAGCCGTGTTTTGCTCTTTGGTCTTTTCTTTCCGAAGCACGCTCTAAAGTAATAGTATCGTCTTCTTGCTTTATCGTAATCTCTGAATACTCTTGAGTTAACTCACCTAATTTACCTTTAGCGGTAATTACGTTATCTTTAATCTCAAGCGTTACACCTTCAGGAACTGTTATTGGGTTTTTACCTATTCTTGACATATCTTCCTGTTTTTAGTAAACGTAACATAATACTTCACCACCAACGTTTTCTCTTTGCGCTTGTTTTCCTGTCATCACACCGTGAGAAGTTGAAACAATGGCAATACCTAAACCGTTTAAGATTCTTGGCATTTCGTTAGATGAGGCATACTTACGTAAACCTGGTTTACTGATTCGTTGAATTTTTTTGATAACCGACTCTTTTGTGTCTTTGCTATATTTTAAGGCTATTTTGATAATGCCTTGAGCTGTAGCTTCGTCATCAAATTTATAACTTAAAATATAGCCCTGTTCGAACAATATTTTAGTCATTTCTTTTTTTAAGTTAGATGCAGGAATCTCAACCACTCTGTGATTAGCCTTAACTGCATTTCTAACTCGCGTTAAATAATCCGCTATTGGATCTGTGTACATAGTTATTAATTTGCGGTAGCGGTTTTCGACACTATTGTCAAACCTGAAACCAATTTATAATTTTACCAACTTGCTTTCTTAACACCAGGAATTAATCCTTGGTTAGCCATTTCTCTAAACATTACACGAGAAATACCAAATTGTCTCATATAACCTCTTGGTCTTCCTGTTAGTTTACAACGGTTGTGCTGGCGAACTGGTGAAGCGTCTTTAGGTAATTTCTGTAATGCTTCGTAATCTCCAGCTTCTTTTAAAGATTTGCGTTTCTCTGCATATTTAGCTACCATTTTTGCACGCTTTACCTCACGAGCTTTCATTGATTCTTTAGCCATAATTAATTCTTTTTAAAAGGTAATCCTAGTTCTGCTAATAAAGATTTTGCTTCCTTATCTGTTTCTGCAGAAGTTACAAATGTAATATCCATACCAGATATTTTATTGATCTTATCAATATCAATTTCTGGAAATATAATTTGTTCAGTTACCCCTAAGTTATAGTTTCCTCTTCCATCAAAACCTGTAGCCTTAATACCGTTAAAATCTCTAACACGTGGCAACGCTGAAGTTACCAAACGGTCTAAAAACTCATACATTTGTTCACCTCTTAAAGTTACTTTGGCACCAATTGGCATACCTTTACGTAACTTAAAAGATGCAACGTCTTTTTTAGACATTGTTGCTACAGCTTTTTGTCCTGTTATTCTAGATAACTCATCAACAGCATGGTCAATAAGTTTTTTATCTGCAACCGCAGCACCAACACCTCTAGATAAAACTATCTTTTCAAGCTTTGGTACTTGCATTACATTCTTATATCCAAATTCTTCCGTAAGAGTAGAAATTACTTTTTCCTGATACTCTTTTTTTAATCTTGAAACGTAAGCCATAATTAAATTACTTCATTAGATTTTTTAGAAAATCTTTCTTTTTTATCACCATTCATCTTATAACCTACTCTTGTAGTTTCACCTTTACTTGTTAGTAAAGATAAATTTGAAATATGAATTGATGCTTCCTTCTCTACAATACCACCTTGAGGATTTTGTGCACTTGGCTTAGTATGTTTCTTTACCATGTTCACACCTTCTACGATGGCCTTGTTTTTATCTATTAATACTTTAAGTACTTTTCCTTCTGATCCTTTATGGTCTCCAGCAATTACTTGAACAGTATCTCCTGATTTTATTTTAAGCTTTGTCATCTTATTTATCAATTAAAGCACTTCTGGTGCCAATGATACAATTTTCATGAATTGTTTATCACGAAGTTCTCTTGCTACAGGTCCGAAAACACGTGTTCCTCTCATTTCCCCTTGAGGTCCTAAAAGCACACAAGCGTTGTCATCGAATCTTATGTAAGATCCATCTGGACGTCTTACTTCTTTAGCTGTACGTACAACTACTGCAGTTGAAACGGCACCTTTTTTAATGTTTCCGTTAGGTGTAGCATGCTTTACAGATACTACAATTTTATCACCTACAGAAGCATATCTTCTTTTTGTCCCACCTAATACACGGATAGTCATTACTTCCTTTGCACCAGTATTGTCAGCTACTTTTAATCTTGATTCTTGTTGTAACATAATTACTTCGCTCTTTCAATTATTTCTACTAATCTCCAACATTTAGATTTACTTAAAGGTCTTGTTTCCATGATCTTTACCGTATCTCCTTCGTTGCAGTCGTTTGTCTCATCGTGTGCGACATATTTCTTTGTCTTTAACACGAACTTTCCGTACATAGGGTGTTTTACTTTCTTTACTTCGGCAACAACAATAGATTTCTCCATTTTGTTACTTGTAACTATTCCTATACGTTCTTTTCTTAAATTTCTTTTTTCCATCTTTCAGCAGAATACAATTATTGTCTTTCTCTATTAGTTATTTCAGTTGCCACTCTAGCTACTGTACGACGAGCGTCACGTAACTGAATTGGATTCTCTAAAGGAGAAATTGCGTGAGCCATTTTCAGGTCTGAATAACTTTTTTTAGTCTCACTAAGTTTTTCTTGTAACTCAGCTTCTGAAAGCTGTTTAATTTCTGATTGCTTCATAATTCTATTTTATTATGCTTCGTAATCTCTTGCAATTACAAACTTAGTTTTTACAGGAAGCTTTTGTGCTGCCAAACGTAATGCTTCTTGAGCTGTTTCTAATGGCACTCCACTTATTTCAAATAAAACGCGTCCTGGTTTTACAACAGCTGCCCAATATTCTACGGCACCTTTACCCTTACCCATACGTACTTCAAGAGGTTTCTTTGTGATAGGCTTGTCTGGAAATATTTTAATCCAGATAGATCCTTCTCTTTTCATGTAACGTGTAGCGGCAATACGTGCTGCTTCTATTTGACGTGCAGTTATAAAAGATGAGTCTAATGACTTAATACCAAAGGTACCATTTGATAACAAATGACCTCTTCCGGCATTACCCTTCATACGACCTTTTTGCTGCTTACGAAATTTTGTTCTTTTAGGCTGTAACATTTTGTCTTTTCTTTAAAAAATTACTTTCTACGACGAGATTTATTGTTTCCGCCTCGTCCACCTTTTCCTTTTTGCTTAGATAGGCCAACTAATGGAGAAAGTTCTCTTTTACCATATACTTCACCTTTCATTATCCAAACTTTAACACCTAATCTACCATAAGTAGTATGTGCTTCTACTAGAGCATAATCAATATCAGCTCTAAAAGTAGATAAAGGAATACGACCTTCTTTATAGTGCTCTGAACGTGCCATTTCAGCACCATTCAAACGACCACTAATTTGAATTTTAATACCTTCTGCGTTCATACGCATTGCAGCAGCAATAGCCATTTTAATTGCTCGTCTGTAAGAAATTCGGCTTTCTATTTGACGTGCAACACTTGCCGCTACTAAATAAGCATCTAATTCAGGTCTTTTAATTTCAAAGATGTTCAATTGAACCTCTTTGCCAGTAATCTTTTTAAGCTCTTCTTTTAACTTATCTACCTCTTGACCACCTTTACCGATAATAATACCAGGTCTAGCAGTAGTGATAGTAACGGTTACAAGTTTAAGCGTACGCTCAATAATTACTCTACTTACACTAGCTTTAGATAAACGCGCATGAACGTATTTTCTAATCTTATCGTCTTCGGCAAGCTTATCACCATAATCGTTTCCTCCGTACCAGTTAGATTCCCATCCTCTGATAATTCCTAAGCGATTTCCGATTGGATTTGTTTTCTGTCCCATATCTCTATCTTAGCTTTGTGTTTTGTTTATTGCATCTACCACGACTGTTACGTGATTAGATCTTTTTCTTATTCTATGTGCTCTACCTTGAGGTGCTGGACGCAAACGCTTAAGCATTGCCCCACCATCTACTCTAATCTCTTTGATATAAAGTTTAGCTTCCTCAACATCTGCATCTTCGTTTTTAGCTTGCCAGTTTGCAATTGCAGACATAACCAATTTCTCTAAACGACGAGACGCTTCTTTTTGGCTAAATCTAAGAATCTGAAGAGCTTTTTCGGCCTTCTCACCTCTTACTAAATCCGCAACTAAACGCATTTTTCTTGGTGATGTAGGACAGTTATTCAGCTTAGCAAAAGCAACCTGCTTCTTTTCAGCCTTAATAGCTTCCGCCATTTGTTTTTTACGACTTCCCATGATTCTTATTTTTTACCTTTATTCTTAGCACCTGCATGACCTCTAAAAGATCTTGTAGGTGAAAATTCTCCTAACTTATGACCTACCATATTCTCAGTAACATAAACTGGAACAAATTGACGACCGTTATGGACGGCTATAGTCTGACCAACGAAATCTGGTGAAATCATTGACGCTCTAGACCAAGTCTTAATTACCGTCTTTTTGTTTGAAGCTACATTCTCTGCAACTTTCTTGTCTAATTTATAGTGGATATAAGGTCCTTTTTTTAATGAACGTGCCATACTATCTTAATTATTTCTTTCTACGTTCTACAATATACTTGTTACTCGCTTTGGTTCTAGAACGTGTTCTGTAACCTTTAGCCGGAATACCGTTTCTAGATCTTGGATGACCTCCTGAAGATTTACCTTCACCACCACCCATTGGGTGATCTACTGGGTTCATCACTACTGGTCTTACTCTTGGACGTCTTCCTAACCATCTACTTCTACCAGCTTTACCTGACACAAGCAATTGATGATCTGAATTAGACACCACTCCAATAGTTGCCATACAGGTTGCAAGCACTAATCTTGTTTCACCTGATGGTAATTTTATAGAAGCGAATTTCCCGTCTTTCGCCATTAACTGAGCAAAAGCACCAGCACTACGAGCCATAACAGCTCCTTGACCAGGTCTTAACTCAATACAAGAGATAATAGTACCAAAAGGTATTTCACTCAATGGCATTGCATTACCTATTTCAGTTGCTACACCAGATCCAGACACAATAGTCTGACCTACTTGTAAACCATTCTGAGCGATAACATAACGTTTTTCACCATCTTGATAATTAAGTAGAGCAATAAATGCTGTTCTGTTAGGATCGTACTCGATAGACTTAACCTCTGCTGGAATACCAGTTTTGTTACGTTTAAAGTCGATAATACGATACCTCTTCTTATGCCCTCCACCTACTTGGCGAATGGTCATTTTTCCTTGACTGTTTCTACCACCAGATCTTTTTTTCGGAACAAGCAAGCTTTTCTCCGGCTTATCAGTAGTAATGGCGTCAAATCCGTTAACTACTCTAAATCGCTGAGCTGATGTGATTGGTTTTAATTTTCTTACTGACATAATTTAAATTACATGTTAGCGTATAAATCTATTGTTTCACCTTCCGCCAGTTGTACAATTGCCTTTTTAACAGCATTTGTTTTACCATGTTGAATACCTGTTTTCGTAAAACGGGTTCTTCTATCTGGACGGACATTAATTGTACGAACTTTTTCAACAGAAACTCCATAAGCAGACTCAACCGCTTTTTTGATTTCTACCTTGTTCGCCTTTGTATTCACTTCAAATGCATACGCATTCAACAACTCACTTTGCATGGTTGCCTTTTCCGTGATGATAGGTTTTATTAAGATACTCATCGTTGTTCTATTTACTTAAATTCGATTCAATTCCTTCTAACGCACCTTCTAAAAGAATAACTTTATTAGCATTCATTATCTTATAAGTGCTTAATTCTGAAGCTGTTACAACTTCAGACCCTTTAAAATTGCGTGATGACAAATATACATTATTATTTGACCCACCCAACACTATTAGAGATTTTTTATTTTCAACCTCTAAAGCCTTTAAAACATTGATAAAGTTTTTAGTTTTTGGTGCTTCAAAATTGAAGTCTTCCATCACTAAAATTGACTTATCATTAGCCTTAATACTTAATGCAGATTTACGTGCCAGTCGCTTAAGGTTTTTGTTTAATTTAAATCCGTAATTTCTTGGTCTTGGACCGAACATACGACCACCACCTTTAAAAAGACCAGACTTAATACTACCTGCTCTTGCAGTACCTGTACCTTTTTGCTTCTTTATTTTACGAGTACTACCCGTAATCTCTGCTCTTTCCTTTGCCTTATGCGTTCCCTGTCTTTGATTTGCTAAGTACTGCTTAACATCTAAATAGACAGCGTGATCATTAGGCTCTATAGCGAACACTTCTTTAGAAAGCTCAGCTTTTCTACCAGTGTCTTTTCCGTTTATATCTAAAACTGCTACCTTCATTACTTCTCAATGATTACATAAGAATTTTTGTGACCAGGAACACATCCTTTTACAACAAGTAGATTCTTTTCAGCAACTACTTTATAAACTCTTAAATTTTGAACTTTTACTGTTTCACCACCCATTCTTCCGGCCATCTTCATTCCTTTGAATACTCTCGCAGGATAAGAAGCGGCACCAATAGAACCTGGAGCTCTTAAACGGTTGTGCTGACCATGCGTTGCTTGACCTACACCACCGAAACCGTGACGTTTTACTACACCTTGAAAACCTTTACCTTTTGAAGTACCTGCGATATCCACAAACTCTCCTTCTGTAAATTGCTCTACTGTGATAGCATCACCTAATTTGTACTCCTCACCAAAACCTTTGAATTCAACAACTTTGCGTTTTACAGAAGTACCCGCTTTTTTAGCATGACCTAAGTCTGCTTTTGTAGCGCTTTTTTCTGTCGCGTCATCGAAACCTAACTGAAGTGCATTATAACCATCCACTTCTTCAGTTCTGACTTGGGTAACGATACATGGTCCAGCTTCGATTACTGTACATGGAATGTTCTTTCCATTTTCGTCGAAAATGCTGGTCATACCGATTTTTTTTCCAATTAACCCAGACATATTTATTATTTATTAATTATTATTTGTTATTTAAAATTCAAGGCTGAAAATACGTTTCAGCCTTGAATTGTATTTTTCCGTTTTTCCTTCGCCCGCAGCTTAGGACATGTTATGTACTATCACACTTTGATTTCTACTTCAACTCCACTTGGTAATTCAAGTTTCATTAAAGCATCAATCGTCTTAGAAGATGAAGAGTAAATATCCAATAATCTCTTATAAGAGCTTAATTGAAATTGTTCTCTTGCCTTCTTGTTAACGTGTGGTGAACGCAACACAGTGAAAATCTTTTTGTGTGTTGGTAATGGAATTGGACCCGTTACCACAGCACCTGTACTTTTTACTGTTTTTACAATCTTATCAGCAGATTTGTCTACTAAGTTGTGATCGTAAGACTTTAATTTTATTCTGATTTTTTGACTCATTTTCTTAAGATTTACGATTCAACTCCTTTAGCTGCTTTAATAACTTCTTCAGATATATTAGAAGGAGTTTCAGCATAGTGAGAAAATTCCATTGTTGATGTTGCTCTACCTGAAGATAAAGTTCTCAATGTTGTTACATAACCGAACATTTCAGATAATGGCACAGTAGCTTTTACAGTTTTTGCACCAGCTCTATCGCCCATGTCACTTACTTGACCTCTTCTTCTATTTAAATCTCCAACAATATCACCCATGTTCTCTTCTGGTGTAATCACCTCAAGTTTCATGATTGGTTCCATTATTACAGCTTTTGCAGCTTTTGCAGAATTTTTAAATCCTAGTTTTGCAGCCAATTCAAAAGATAGTTGATCAGAATCCACATCGTGATAAGATCCATCTTTCAATGTTACTTTCATAGAATCTACTTCGTAACCTGCTAATGGTCCGTTAACCATTGCCATTTTAAATCCTTTTTCAATTGAAGGGATAAATTCTTTAGGAACGTTACCACCTTTAATTGTAGATTCAAATTGAAGACCTACAACACCTTCGTCTGCTGGCTCAATTGTAAAAACAATATCAGCAAACTTACCACGACCACCAGATTGTTTCTTGTAAGTTTCTCTGTGATCCGCAGCTTGAGTAATAGCTTCTTTATATTCAACTTGTGGTTGACCTTGGTTTACCTCAACTTTAAATTCGCGACGTAAACGATCAACGATAATATCTAAGTGAAGCTCACCCATACCAGAAATGATGGTTTGGCCTGAAGCCTCATCAGTTCTAGCTGTAAACGTTGGATCCTCTTCAGCCAATTTTGCTAAAGCCATACCCATTTTATCTACATCTGCTTTTGTCTTAGGTTCTACAGCAATACCAATTACTGGATCTGGAAAATCCATAGACTCTAATACAAGTGGATGCTTTTCATCAGTCATGGTATCACCAGTCTTAATGTCTTTGAATCCAACTGCAGCACCAATATCACCAGCTTCTATAAAATCGATAGCATTTTGTTTATTTGAGTGCATTTGATAGATACGTGAGATACGTTCTTTTTTACCCGAACGGTTGTTCAAGATATAAGAACCTGCATCTAAACGACCAGAATATGCTCTAAAGAAAGCTAAACGACCAACAAAAGGATCTGTAGCAATCTTAAATGCTAATGCCGAAAATGGCTCCTTAACATCTGGCTTACGTAATTCTTCTTCACCAGTATCTGGATTAGTTCCAGTTATACCTTCCTTATCAACAGGAGAAGGCAAATAACGACATACAGCATCTAAAAGAAACTGAACTCCTTTATTCTTAAATGCAGAACCACAAATCATAGGAATGATTGCCATATCCATTACAGCAGCTCTAAGTGCAGCGTGCACCTCTTCTTCCGTAATTGAATCTTCATCTTCCATGAACTTCTCAAGTAAGTTCTCATCGTAGCTTGCTACTTCTTCAATTAATAAAGCTCTATATTTTCTTGCTTCAGCTTTTAATTCCTCTGGAATTTCGATTACGTCAAAAGTTGCCCCTTGAGTTTCATCGTGCCAAACAATAGCTCTGTTTTTTACTAAATCGATAATACCTTTAAAGTCTATCTCTTCACCAATGTTCAAAACAATTGGTACAGCGTTAGACTTCAACATATCCTTAACTTGCTGGCATACTGCCATAAAGTTAGAACCTTGTCGATCCATCTTGTTAACGAAACCTATACGTGGTACTTTATAGTTATCAGCAAGTCTCCAGTTAGTTTCTGATTGTGGCTCAACACCATCAACAGCACTAAATAAGAAAACCAAACCATCTAATACACGTAAGGATCTGTTTACCTCAACAGTAAAATCAACGTGACCAGGAGTATCAATAATATTAAAGTTATAATCTTTTGTCTCAGGTAATGGCTGTGCATTCTCCATTGGAAACTTCCACGTACAAGTTGTAGCAGCAGAAGTAATTGTAATACCTCTTTCTTGCTCTTGCTCCATCCAGTCCATTGTAGCCGCACCATCGTGTACCTCACCTATTTTGTGAGAAACACCAGTATAATAAAGGATACGCTCAGTGGTAGTAGTTTTCCCTGCATCAATATGTGCAGCAATACCTATATTTCTTGTATATTTTAAATCTCTTTGTGCCATTTTTTAAAATCTAAAGTGTGAGAATGCTTTGTTTGCTTCTGCCATTCTATGTGTATCAGCTCTTTTCTTAACTGCTGCACCTTCTTCTTTAGCCGCAGCTAAAACTTCGGCTGCTAAACGTTGCGCCATAGACTTCTCGTTTCTTTTACGCGAAAAGCTAATCAACCACTTCATTGCAGTTGAAACTTTACGGTCTGGACGAATTTGCATTGGAATCTGAAATGTAGCACCACCAACACGACGACTACGTACTTCTACGTGAGGCATCACATTTGACAAAGCTTCTTTCCAAATCTCTAAAGCTGTTTTTTCGTCGTCATTCTTTTTCTCTTCAACAATATCAATTGCATCGTAGAATACTTTAAAAGCTACAGACTTTTTACCGTCCCACATCATCATGTTAACAAAACGCGTCACTAACTGATCGTTAAATTTTGGGTCTGGTAAAAGCGGTCTCTTTTTTGCTGCTCTTTTTCTCATGTCTTCTTCTTAAAGTTTTTAATTACTTTTTAGGGCGTTTTGCACCATACTTAGATCTACGTTGTGTTCTTCCAGATACACCTGCTGTATCTAAAGCGCCACGAACGATGTGATATCTAACACCTGGCAAATCTTTTACCCTTCCACCTCTAACCAATACTATCGAGTGCTCTTGTAAGTTGTGACCCTCTCCACCAATGTATGCATTAACCTCGTTTCCGTTTGTTAAACGAACCCTTGCTACCTTACGCATTGCTGAGTTAGGTTTTTTAGGTGTCGTTGTATAAACACGAGTACATACACCACGTCTCTGAGGACACGAATCTAAAGCAGCCGATTTACTCTTCTTGGTTATTTTGGCTCTTCCTTTTCGTACTAATTGTGAAATTGTTGGCATATAATTTTACTATATAATTTTAAAACCCTCACTTTTGAGGGCTGCAAAGGTAGAAATTAATCTCAATTTATCAAACACTAATAGATTAATTTTACAAAGAAATTTAAACTTTCATTTTACTCCTATATAATATGGTCTATTTTTACGTTATTATTTTGAGAATCAAAACTACAACGCTTTTTAAAATTAGAGCAAAGAATTAACCTAAATGCCCAAAAATTTCCATTTAATATTTATGATAATTGTAGTGATTATAACTAATCATTTACATGCCCAAATAGTAACATTAAAATTAGTTGCCGAAAGTGAAATTAAAACGGCAATTATTGATTCTTTAGGTTATGAAAATAAATTTGACAATTATAAAAATCTTGAATCGGAAGTCATTAATATCAAAAAAAGATTAACAAAACAAGGTTATATTGATACAGTTATTGAATCTATCACAAAACAAAATGACACACTTTTTAAAGCTGAATTATTTCTGGGAGACAAAATAAATTCAATCCGAGTGTATTATAAATCTGATTTTAATGTTGAATTGCTCTCGCTTACCAACACAAAAAAAGAAAATGATTATTTTGAGTTGAATATTGATGAGCTAGAAACTGTACTCAAAACATTAAATTCTAAAATTGCTGAACAAGGTGATCCGTTTTCGACATTACAACTTATAAACATTAAAAAGCTGAATCCCAATTTAATTGCTGCAGATTTAAAAATCGTAACGAACCAAAAAAGACGAATTGATAAGATTATAGTAAAAGGCTATGAAAAATTCCCCAAATCTTATGTGAAACGATTCTTGAAATTACGAACCGGAAAATCATTCAACCTAAATTCCATAAAAGAAAAGGTTGAATTGTTAGAAAATTTACGTTTTGCAAGTAAAATTAAAGATCCAGAAGTATTATTTACTCCAGACTCTACAACCTTATATATATATGTAGAAAAAACCAGAACAAATAATTTTGATGGGTTTCTTGGCTTTGGCACCAATGAAAGCACTAATAAAATTGAATTTGATGGTTATTTAGATTTACGATTAACCAACAATTTAAATTACGGTGAGACTCTAAAGCTATTCTATAAAAGTGATGAAATAGACCAACAAACGTTTAGAGTTGATGCAGATTTGCCTTATTTGTTTGGCTCACCTGTTGGGCTTCAGTTTGGTTTGAATATCTTTAGGAAAGACTCTACATTCCAAAACGTAACCCAACATGTTAAAGTGAATTACCAAATAAATGCCAAGCACAAAATTGGTGCTGGCATAAGCACAATTACCTCTACAAACCTTTTGGAGAACAATACAACGATTTTAAATGATTACAGCTCTAATTATTACACGTTAAGTTACAATTTTACCAATCCGCAATATTACGATCGGTTGTTTCCTATAAATTTTTGGTTCGATTTGTCTACAGGATTTGGAGACCGAACCAACGATTTGGGCAAACAAAATCAAAGTGTGTTCAATGTAGATACTTATAAGATTTTCAATCTTAATGAAAGAAATAGTGTTTTCACAAGACTTAATGGTGCTGCTTTATTTTCTGATGATTATTTAGACAATGAATTATTTCGTTTTGGTGGCATCAATTCTATACGAGGTTTTGAAGAAAACAGTATTGTTGCAGATATTTATGGCGTAATAAATACAGAATACCGATACAAATTAAGCAACGGCATTTATGTCCATTCTGTTTTGGATGCTGCTTATTTTGAAAATCAACTCACAGACACCAAATCAAAACTATTTGGATTTGGGTTTGGATTTGGATTGCTTACCAACGCAGGACTCTTTAAACTCAATTATTCTAGTGGAAAAACTGAGAACAGACAATTTAAGTTATCTGATTCAAAAGTTCATATAAGTTTAACCGCCACATTTTAATTCGTTTCAATACCTTTGTACCATGGAGAAAGAAACCACAATATTTGGAATAAGAGCAATTATAGAAGCCATAAAATCTGGAGAGACCATAGATAAAGTTTTCATTCAGAAAGGATTACGCGGTGAGCTTTTTCAGGAACTGGAATTTATATTACGAAACGAAGGTATTAATTCATCTTACGTACCAATTGAAAAACTCAACCGTTTAACCAAAGGGAATCACCAAGGTGCAGTGGCACAGATTTCACCCATTGAATTTCACGATATTGATGAAATGGTTTTAAACGTCATAGAATCAGACAAAACACCTCTTTTCTTATTATTGGATCAATTAAGCGATGTTAGAAATTTTGGCGCCATTGTGCGTACTGCAGAGTGTACTGGAGTTTCAGGTATTATTATTCAGAAAAAAGGTGGAGCTCCTGTAAACGGCCATACTATTAAAACCAGTGCTGGTGCTATTTTTAAAATTCCTATTTGTAAGGTAGACCATATAAAAGATGCTGTTTTCCACATGCAATCTTCTGGTATAAAAGTGATTGCTGCTACGGAAAAAGCCAATGATTTTTTATATGATGTTTCTTTTGCTGAACCATGTGCAATTATTATGGGCTCAGAAGATCGTGGTATTAATCCTTCAGTCTTAAAAATAGTAGATGCACAAGCTAAACTTCCTATTTTAGGTGAAATTGAATCGTTAAATGTGTCTGTGGCTTGTGGTGCTTTTTTATATGAAGCGGTTAGGCAACGCCAATAACCTTTCATTCATCAGCTTTTTTCTTAAAAGTATATTTTATTTTTAAATTTTCATGAAGAGTTGAAGCAACTTTTGTGTCTTCATTTTCAATTTTAGATTCGATTTCAACTTCAGGTTCAAATTCAATAAAATTTCCGTCTGCATCAAAGTGTTTCATAAAGGGGTCATCCTCTTCGTTGTAATCTGGCTGTTCCCATTTATATCGCTCTGGTTTGGCAACTTGGTTTCTAAAAATTAAAGCAAACACCAAACCGGTTATTAACCCACTTAAATGGCCTTCCCAAGACATACCTATTTTAATAGGAAACACATACCAAATCATACTTCCATAAAGAAAAATGACCATGAGCGATAAGGCTATCAATCTATAGTGTTTAGCAAAAATTCCTTTAAAAAATATAAAACTCACCAAAACGTATATCAATCCACTTGCTCCAATATGATTTCCAGAATTACCAATCATCCAAGTTAAGAATCCTGATAACAGAACACCATAAAGCAAAACTTTCCAAGCAATTTTATTGTAGAAATAAAATAGTGCCAATGAAAGTACAAACAATGGAATTGAATTATTGTAAAGATGGTTAATATCTCCGTGCAAAAACGGACTTGTAAAAATACCTAAAAGTCCTTCGAGCTTTTGAGGTCTAATTCCAAAGGATTTTATACCATAGTCCACACGCACCTGATACCAAAACACCAACCAAATTGTGAACAATATCACCAATGGATAGACAATGACGCTATTGGAATATTTGAACTGTTGTTGTGCCATTTTATAATTTGTAAATCTTATCTCAAATTTATAACCAAAAGTAATAGATATGAAATATTGGCAGAACTCTTAAATAAATCACAGCGCTTATTAATGCATTTTGTAATTTTGAAAAATGAATATTCCTTTAGCCGAAAGACTACGTCCAAAAACATTAAATGACTATCTAAGCCAACAACATTTGGTGGGTAAAGATGGTATGCTTTACCAGCAAATTAAGAGTGGCGTGATTCCTTCATTGATACTTTGGGGACCACCAGGCATTGGCAAAACTACCTTGGCTAATATTATAGCCAATGAGTCTGAACGGCCTTTTTTTAAACTCAGTGCCATAAATTCTGGTGTAAAAGATATACGGGAAGTTATTGATAAAGCTAAAAAAAGCGGAGGATTATTTACGGCAAAAAATCCGATTTTGTTTATTGATGAAATTCACAGATTCAGTAAATCACAACAAGACTCTCTACTTGAAGCCGTTGAAAAAGGTTGGGTAACATTGATTGGTGCAACAACAGAGAATCCTAGTTTTGAGGTTATTTCTGCATTACTCTCAAGATGCCAGGTTTATACACTAAATGCTTTTAGTAAAACGGATTTAGAGGCCTTATTAAAGCGTGCTTTAACCGAAGACGAAACACTTTCAAAATTAAATATTGAATTAAAAGAAACAGAAGCACTTTTGAGGTTATCTGGTGGAGATGCAAGGAAACTCCTCAATATTTTTGAATTGTTAGTTGCTTCTTTTGAAGATCAACCCATTGTAATCACTAACGATTTGGTGATGAAACAGGTGCAGAGCAAAGCCGCACGATATGATAAAGCTGGGGAACAGCACTATGATATTATTTCGGCATTTATAAAATCTATTCGTGGTAGCGACCCCAATGCCGCTGTTTATTATTTAGCCAGAATGATTGAAGGTGGTGAAGACGTAAAGTTTATTGCCAGACGACTTTTAATTTTGGCAAGTGAGGATATTGGAAACGCCAACCCAACAGCTTTGGTAATTGCGAATAATACATTTCAAGCAGTGTCTATCATTGGTAATCCAGAATCTCGTATTATCCTGAGTCAATGCGCTACATATTTAGCAAGTTCACCCAAGAGTAATGCTGCCTACGAAGCTATTAATAAAGCACAACAACTCGTAAAGGAAACAGGTGATTTATCAGTACCGCTGCCTATTAGAAATGCACCAACTAAACTTATGAAAGAATTGGGTTATGGAGACAAATACAAATATGCACACAACTATGAAAATAATTTTGCATTGCAAGAATTCCTACCCGAAGAAATCGCTAAAACAAAACTTTACAATCCTGGAAACAATGCAAGAGAACAAGCACAACGAAATTACTTAAAAGCTCTTTGGAAGGATAAATATGGGTATTAAAATTTGATATTCATGATTTTTGAAGATTTATCAGTTCCATCATTTTCAGAGTATAGCCATTCCCCATCTTTTTTAAATACAATAGCATTTTTATCTTTAACAATAAAGACATCTTTTGCGGCTGTGTAAAACAACACCATAACTATTTTTGGTGAAGCATCTACGATTTGAAACCCATTATCAATGGCTTGCGCATAGTAAATTTCTTTAGTTTCTAAAGACTTTTTTTGGGGTCTTTTCAATTCTATTTTATCTCTTTTTTTATTTTTAACCGTTCCACTTTCTAGAATTATAGCATCTTTTGAAACGTTAGTCTCTAATTCTTTTGAGCCACCATCTTCTTTAATTTCTTGTACATATTTATAATCTAAATCCTGAAATGTTTTAAATGCTTCTCGTAAAGCTTCGTTATAAGCACGTTCATACCTCTTTATTCTTGACTCTCCAACTTTTGATTTTTTTACCACTTCACCAAAACAATCTTTTAAAATAATTTCAACTTTGGTTTTAAACAGATTGCCTTTTTCGTCATTAGCTTCTGTTGTTAATGCCAAACAGGGATTATTATTTAAGTCTTCTGGTAATTCCTCATCTGTAAAATAAGCCTCGTATCCGTACTTGTTAAATAGAAATTTAGTAATGGAGTTTAATTGATACTTATCCTCTGACTTTTGAAAATCAAATTTCTTTGGAACTAAAATATACTTATAGTCATTTATGCTTTTTTGCGCCATTGCGCATAAGCTAATTGTTACTATCGTAAAAAACAGAAGTAATTTTTTCATTGTTTATTTGTTTAAAGGTGATCTAATAAAGATTTTAAATTGGTAATTCTTTTATAACTGTGCTGATGCATATTCTTGTAATCAAAATGAATAGTATCCATTCCTGTAGCCAATGCTCCTTCAATATCTGCTTCTATATTATCTCCAATCATTATACTTTCATTTGGTTTGGCTTTTGCCAAATTTAAAGCAAAATTAAAGATTTTGGGGTTTGGTTTTTTAACTCCAACCATTTCTGAATTGGTAACCGTTACAAAGTAATCCCTAATTTTGGAGGTCTGCATTTTCTTCTCTTGTGCTTCTTCAAAACCATTGGTTATAATGTGCAATTCGTATTTTTTCTTAAGATAATCTAGAATTTCAGAAGTGTAATCGAACAAGTAATTAAAACTTGAAAGGTGTGTAATGTAGCCTTCTGAAAGTTGCTGGATAACGTTGTCTTCAACCTTATAGTTAATTGCATCAAATGCCTCTTTTAATCTACCGTAACGCAAAGCGCTTTTTGTCACTCGTTCTTCTCGGTAAAGTTTCCAATAATTTAAGTTTATGGGTTCATAGACACTGAGAAAATCCTCTAATCTTACTTTAATATTATTCAGTTTAAAAATTTTTTCAAACGTTAATCCTGAATTTTTATCAAAATCCCAAAGCGTGTGGTCTAAATCAAAAAAAACATGTTTTATGTTATGCTTCATCTGCTGAGTTCAATATTAAATTAAAAAGTGCTCTAAAGCCTTTCCAACGGTTTAAATCACTAAATGAATAATTATGGAATATTGGCGTAAAAGTACCATTTACGGCCTTTACCTCATCAATTAATTTTTGGAGGTGTTCTGTTTTATCGAGTTGAGATTGGTACTTTAAGAGGGCAAAATCCATACAACTATATGGGTTGATTTGCAATGGTGTCTGCACTTCGTAATCTAGGTCATAGAACTGAAATGGTGTACAGGTACCTGCCCTAAAACCGAGCCTATCTATGTAACCCATTGTGTAGTCTTGATTAATCTCTAATTCAATTAAATTACGATATGATGATGGTAAATTCAATTTGGAAAACGAATGACGTACAGCCTTTAAATCCGTATTTACAATGTTTTCTAATTTTTCTTTTTCTTTTTTTAATATTGAAATATCATCAAGCGAAAGGTAAGAGGCTTTTATACCAACATCACAATAGTCGGCCACTGATTTAATAAGCGATACAAACTCTTTTTTATTAGTGCTAATATTTTTATCATAGGTTGAATAATCGCCTACCAAAAACATAACGATAAATTTAAACCCAGATTTTTTCTGACGGTTTATTAACCATTTAAAGGTATCGTATGGATCGCGTTTAAAGCCCATAAGAACCAGGTAGCGATTATACAATTGTCCTAGCCTTAGATGCCCTAGGTCATTTAACGTTCCTCCCACTGTTCTTAATAATCCTTTTTTTCTAAAGTAATATGCAGATGGCACATCAATAACTGGTTTAACTTTGTATTGTCGTTCTGGAAATTCATATTCAGGAAACCGTTCAACCAAAACTGCTTTTAATTTATAGGCCCAAATATCTACTACAGGCTGTCCTAAAAACTTGTTATTATACGCCAAACTTTCGGTGACCATAAATCTGCCAAATTCATCTTTTACATGAGGCAAATACTCTTCGTAACGTGACAGTAAATAAAACGAAGCGGCAAAAATATCAAAGGGTAAATCGCTACGCTCACTCGTTGGGAAAAACCCTTTGGTATTTTCCCATTTCTGTGGATTGATATCTATATCAGACAGTCCTGTTTCAAACAACAACTCGTTGCTCCTAATAAACAATTCGTTGCTCAATGGCTGTTTAGTGTAGCTCATTTTTATACTATCATGAGCAATAAAATCTTCTACTTTTGAAGTAAAATCAACATCCAATCCCAAAATGCGTTTGCACACATGTTTAAAGGTGTATTTTAAACGCGGCGTAATTTTATGTGAGTAAACTAATAGCATTATTTGGTAAGGGAAATTAAGTTTAGGTCTTTAAAGTAAATTTTCATCAGCAAAACTAAAGTAAGCTTTCTCAGTTACAATTAAATGATCTAATATTTTTATATCTAAGCTTTCTGCAGCTATTTTCAATTTTTGTGTAATATTTTTATCGGACTCACTGGGTTTTAATGTACCTGACGGATGGTTATGACAGAGAATTAAACCCGTTGCCCCAACCTCTAGCGCATTTTTTAAAACTAAACGCACATCTACCAAAGTACCTGTGATGCCTCCTTTGCTTAATTGATTTTTCCGAATGACTTTATTTGAGTTATTGAGGTAGAGAATCCAGAATTCTTCATGTGGTAATTCTCCCAATATGGGTTGCATTACATCATATACAGAACGACTCGACACTATCTTTTCTACATGCTTAACATCTTCCAACCGTCTCCTCCTTCCCAATTCTAATGCACCAACAATTGTTATGGCTTTTGCTTCACCAATACCTTTAAATTCCATTAACTGCTTTATAGATAATTTCCCCAAAGCGTTAAGGTTATTGTCAACACTAGCCAAAATACGCTTACACAAGTCCACGGCACTTTCATCTCTATTGCCAGAACCTATAAGAATAGCTACTAACTCTGCATCACTTAATACGGCTTTTCCTTTGTCTCTTAGCTTTTCTCTTGGCTGATCGTCTTGCGACCAATTTTTAATTGAAAACGAAGTCGGTTTTTCTGACATGCACTAAAGATAAAAAATTGTAAATTCGGAGTATCATTAAATTCAAATATTATGCAATCTATTTTTGAAGAACAGGCATATAACGCTCTAAAATTAAGATTAGGCAAATTTAAGTGAAGACTCAGAGCCCAACTGGGGAAAGATGAATGCTGCCCAAATGATATGGCCTGTCTCTTATACACATCTCCGAGCCCACGAGACAGGCAGAAATCTCG
>OLHK01000085.1_pt1:0-10000 | contig 30400 bp, 16 predicted proteins | sample 1609371 | NCBI WGS metagenome assembly OLHK01 (sample SAMN05416779, study PRJEB24817) | seawater metagenome | isolation source: Sea water | place: Canada:Atlantic | collected 2013-11
TCGTCGGCAGCGTCAGATGTGTATAAGAGACAGGAATTTATGTTAATTTTATAAAGAAATGTTCTTTATATATTGAGGTTGTTTTTTGAGGTTGCAAAGCAGCTTGTGTAGTCAAGTGATTGTGTAGCAACCATGAAATTTTGTTTATAAAATATATTTTATAGGTTTTATAGATAAAACTGAAAGCTTTGAAGAAGTAATGGAACCGAAAGTGAACATGAAAAGGATAAGCAATGTGTTTTAGCAGACCAAACACGCAAGTGAATGGTAAAATAAAGCACATCAAATAAGACAAACCTCGCAAAACTTAGTAATATCAGGTCAATACATTTTGAAAGGTATGAAAAGTTTTAACCGAAGCAGCAACGCTTGAACTGAAAAAGGTAATGATTAATACCATACCGAATTAGTTTTAATACTAAATAAGTCATAGTAGTACTGTTTCAAAAAAAGCCATGTCAACACAGATTTTCTGTAGGATATGGCTTTTTCCTTTATATTAAACTTATCTCAAAATCTTATTCAGCAGGTCTTCCAATTCATTAGAGTTACTTTTGCAACTTCAATTGTAATTTTCTAATTTAATCTTAGAAAAAAAGAAGTCCGTAATCAAATGGGTATGCAATTGCATGTAATTTTTAATACTCATCTTTCTCAATAACTTCTCAAAAAAAGGTTTTCAAAAAATTTAATAGTTCTCCTATTTCTCTTACTTACTAAAAGTAAAGAAAAACACCCATTTTCACAGTCAATAGAGCTATCATCAACCGTAGTATTTTTGTATATTTGTAAAGCTTACTTTCTAAGCCAAAATTTTTTCAAAATATTTTAACGACCTATGACAAAAACAGCAAAGATTGTTTATACAAAAACTGATGAAGCACCTGCTTTAGCAACACGTTCATTTTTACCAATTGTAAAATCCTTCACAAAATCCTCCGGAATTTCTGTAGAAACAAAAGATATTTCGCTTGCAGCAAGAATTCTTGCCGTATTTCCAGATTTTTTAACAGAAGAACAAAAGGTAAATGATGCCTTGGCAGAATTAGGTGAGCTCGCAAAAAAACCTGAAGCAAATATTATTAAACTACCAAATATAAGTGCATCTATTCCACAACTCATAGATACTATTGAAGAGTTGCAAGCCCAAGGCTACAAACTTCCTGATTATCCTTACGAGCCAAAAAACGATGCCGAAAAAGAAATAAAAACTCGGTACGATAAAGTAAAGGGAAGTGCTGTCAACCCTGTGTTAAGAGAAGGAAATTCAGACAGAAGAGCACCAAAGGCCGTAAAAAACTACGCTAAGAAAAATCCTCATAGTATGGGTGCTTGGTCATCAGATTCCAAGACACATGTAGCAACTATGTCTAAAGGGGATTTTGCCCACAATGAAGTTTCCGTAACAATACCAAAAGCAACTACTGTAAAAATTTTACATACAGATAGTGATGGTAATGCAACAATATTAAAAGATAATTTAGCTTTACTTAAAGACGAAATTATTGATGCTACAGTAATGAGCAAAAAAGCATTACTTAATTTTCTTGAAGAACAAGTTGAGGATGCATTAGATAAAAATGTATTGTTTTCTTTACACATGAAAGCAACAATGATGAAAATAAGTGACCCAATTATTTTTGGCCATGCTGTCCGCACTTTCTTCAAAGGTTTATTTGAAAAACATGGAAAATCCTTTGAAAAAATTGGAGTTGATGTAAACAATGGTTTTGGTCAACTTTTAGAAAAATTGAGCGAATTGCCAGAAGATAAACGTGACGAAGTAAGAAGTGATATTAGGTTCGCATTAGATCATGGTCCGGATTTGGCGATGGTAAACTCTGATAGAGGCATTACAAATTTACATGTACCAAGTGATGTAATTATTGATGCATCAATGCCAGCAATGATTAGAACTTCTGGACAAATGTGGAATGCAGAAGGCAAGCAACAAGATACCAAAGCTGTAATACCAGATAGTAGTTATGCTGGTGTTTACATTGCAACAATCGATTTCTGTAAAAAACACGGAGCGTTTAATCCTACTACAATGGGAACCGTTCCTAATGTTGGGTTAATGGCTCAAAAAGCTGAAGAATATGGTTCTCACGATAAAACTTTTGAGATTCAGTCTAAAGGAAAAGTGGAAGTCATTGATGCTTCTGGCGAAGTATTAACAACTCATAAAGTTGAATCTGGTGATATTTGGAGAATGTGTCAAGTTAAAGACGCACCAATACAAGATTGGGTAAAACTTGCTGTTACCAGAGCAAGAGCTTCGCAAACTCCAGCTGTTTTTTGGTTGGACGAAAAGAGAGCACACGATGCTGAACTTATCAAAAAAGTAAATAAATATTTAGAAGATCATGATACTTCTGGTTTAGATATTAGAATTCTATCACCTATCAAAGCCACAAATTTTACATTAAAACGTGTAAAAGCTGGTGAAGATACTATTTCTGTTACAGGAAATGTGTTACGAGATTATTTAACGGATTTATTCCCTATTTTAGAATTAGGAACAAGTGCCAAAATGTTATCTATTGTTCCTTTGATGAATGGTGGTGGCTTATTTGAAACTGGAGCTGGTGGATCTGCACCTAAGCATGTTCAACAATTTATGAAAGAAAATCATTTAAGATGGGATTCTTTAGGTGAATTCTTAGCATTAGCAGTATCCTTGGATCATTTTGCTGACGTAAATAACAATGCCAAAGCAAAAATTTTAGGAGAAGCTTTAGATGATGCAACTGAAAAATTATTGGAAAACAAAAAAGGGCCATCCCGAAAAGTTAATGAATTAGACAATAGAGGAAGTCATTTTTATTTAGCATTATATTGGGCTGAAGCCTTAGCTAACCAAGACAAAGATGTAGACTTAAAGCATGAATTTTCTCAAATTTTTAAAGAACTTCAATCACACGAAGCTAAAATTATCGAGGAACTTAATGCTGTACAAGGTGTGTCTAAAGATATAGGAGGGTATTATTATCCAAATGATGTTCTGGCTAGCAATGCTATGCGACCTAGCGAAACATTAAATTCCATTTTAAACTAAACATATGTCAAAAGAGCTTCATTTAATATGAAGCTCTTTTATTTTTGTAAAAAATCAGTTGATGAAAAAAGCTCTTCTTGGGTTTGTTTTAATTTTTCTTGTCTGTATTACTCTAAATTCACAAGAAAAATTTACAATTAACGGGACAATCTCAGATAGTCAAAGTAACGAAACCCTTATAGGAGTAAATATTATTTTTCCTCAAATACAGTCTGGTACTGTTACTAACGAATATGGGTTTTACTCCATAACATTACCCAAAGGCACGTACCAATTACAAGTTAGTTATTTGGGTTATAAAACAGTTGTTGAAACTATATCGCTTTCTGGCAACGTAGAAAAAAATTACAAACTTGTAGAATCTGCAGAAAGCCTAGATGAAATAATAATAGAAGAAGATGTTGAAAAACTCAATATAAAAAAACCCCAAATGAGTGTCAACTCACTTTCAATAAAAACTATAAAGCAAATGCCAGTAATTTTGGGGGAAGTTGATGTTATAAAATCCATCACGCTTTTACCAGGAGTTACTAATGCTGGTGAAGGATCTTCGGGCTTTAATGTAAGAGGTGGTGCAGCCGATCAAAATCTCATTTTATTAGATGAAGCAACCATTTTCAATTCATCTCACTTATTCGGTTTCTTTTCTGTTTTCAATCCTGACGCTATCAAGGATATCAAATTATACAAAGGTGGAATACCAGCGAAATATGGTGGCCGTGTTTCTTCTGTATTAGACATATATCAAAAAGAAGGAAATAGTAGAGAGTTTCACATCAATGGTGGCATAGGTTTAATATCAAGCAGACTATTGGCAGAAGGGCCACTTAAAAAGGATAAAGGTTCATTTTTATTTGGAGGTCGCAGTAGCTATGCCCATTTATTTTTTCCTCTTTTTGATTTAGATAATGTAGCTTATTTCTATGATCTCAATACAAAACTCAGTTATAATATCAATAAAAACAATAATGTCTACCTTTCTGGTTATTTTGGAAGAGATGTATTTGAAATAGCTGATAGTTTCGAAAACACCTATGGAAACACAGTAGTTAATTTTAGATGGAACCATTTGTTTTCCAGTAAGTTATTCTCTAACCTTTCGCTAATTTATTCAGATTATTACTACGGCTTAAAATTAAATTTTGTTGAGTTTGATTGGGAATCTGGCATTAGAAACTTTAACCTTAAATATGATTTAAAACATTATATAAGTGATAATTTTAAATTAGAATACGGGTTAAACAGCATATATTACAAATTTAATCCTGGTGACATAAACCCAACTACAGACGATTCTGGAATAAACCCATTCAAACTTACAGACAAGTATGCTTTTGAAAATGCGGTTTATATAGATGCAGAACATAAGCTAAATAATAAATTATCCATAAGTTATGGAGCTAGGTTTAGTACATTTCATCGCTTGGGACAAAATGAATTAAACATTTATGAAAATAATAATCCTGTTATTTTTAATGAATCTATTGGTATTTATGAAAAAGCAGAGCCTATAAATATAGAGACTTTTAAAAGAAGCAATGTAATAGAATCTTTTGCTAATATTGAACCTCGCCTAGCCTTTGCGTATCAACTCAATGATGTATCCTCTTTAAAAGCAAGTTATAATAGGCTTAGTCAATATTTGCATATACTATCTAATACAAGTTCACCAACTCCATTAGATGTTTGGACTCCTAGCGGAAAGTATGTTAAGCCTCAATTATTAGATCAGGTGGCATTAGGATATTTCAGAACTTTTAAAGACAATAGTTTTTCATTGGAAATTGAAAGTTTTTACAAAAAAATCCAAAATAGAATAGACTACATTGATGGTGCAGATTTAATAGCAAATAATGCTATTGAACAAGTAATATTAAATGGAGAAGCAAGAGCTTACGGATTAGAAATACTGTTTAGAAAAAACGAAGGGAAATTTAAAGGGTGGATAGCCTACACACTTTCAAAATCAGAACAAAGAACTCCTGGACGAACGTCAATTGAAACCGGAATAAACAATGGAAAGTGGTATAATACCCCTTACGATAAAACACATGATGTTTCCGTAACAGTAAATTATAAACTCAATAAAAAATTAGAACTGAGTTCTAACTTTTTGTTTCAAACTGGTCAACCAGCAACATTTCCAAATGGTCAATATCGATATAATGGAATAGTTATACCTAGCTATGAAGCACGTAACTCCAGCAGACTACCAACATACCACCGTTTAGATTTAGCGTTAAATTATAACCCAAGCCCAAATAGCTCAAAGAAGTTTAAGGGTGAATGGGTCTTTGGAGTTTATAATATTTATAATCGTAGAAATGCTGCAAACATTACTTTTAGGGAAAACAGAAACTCCGGAACCAATGAGGCAATTAGATTAGCCATATTTGGTATAGTCCCTTCTATATCCTATAATTTTAAATTTTAATTTTATGAAAAAAAAAATTCTAATCATAATTTTATTTGGAACAATATTTAATTGTGAAGATGTCGTAGATTTAGATTTAAACCAAACAGAACCAAGATTAGTCATTGAAGCTTCAATCAATTGGTTCAAAAATACAACTGGTAATAATCAAGACATTAAATTATCATTGTCAGCACCATTTTTTAATGAAACTACTCCACCTGCAAATGGAGCTACTGTACAAATAACAGATACTAATAATAATAATACCTATAACTTTATAGAAGATGGTAACTCTGGCACATACAGAAGTACTAGTTTTCTTCCTATAATCAACGAAACTTATACATTATTTATAGAATATAATGGAGAAAACTATATTGCCACAGAAACTCTAAAATCAGTAGCATCAATTGATTTTGTAGAACAAAATAATGAAGGAGGTTTTTCTGGAGAGGACATTGAGCTAAAAGCGTTTTATTCAGATCCTGCAGGAGTTGAGAACTATTACTTCTTTGAATTTATAAGTGACATTCCCGTAGTACCGACTTTAGAAGTTTACGAAGACAGGTTTACAGATGGAAATCAAATATTTGGATTTTATACTGAAGAAGACCTTGAGCCCGGAGATCAAGTTACTATTAGAAATTATGGAATTTCAGCAAGATTTTATGATTTTATGTTTATTCTTTTACAACAAGGAGCTGAAGAAGGTGGTGGCCCTTTTGAAACTCAACCGGCTACCGTTAGAGGTAATTGTATAAATATTACAAATTCAGAAAATTTTCCCTTTGGATATTTCAGATTATCTGAGGTTGATGAATTAATTTATACCGTTGAATAAAATATTAAGATCGTAAGATCTACAAAAAGTTCGTCTTATACATTAAATCATTTTTACGGCATAGATATTCAAGTAACCTTTTGAAAATCTATAAAATATAAAAAAAAAGAAAATCAATACAGTAAAAAAGAATACCATTACTACCACTCACACATTCCGGTCAAAATAATTATTATCTTTAAAATATGGATTTTATAAAAACAACAGAACAAGATTCTAAATATAATAATCTCGAAAAAATGTCAATTAAAGACATTATTTCAAGCATTAACGACGAGGATAAAATCGTTCCCTTGGCTGTTGAAAAAGAATTGTCACAAATAGAGAAACTAATAAAAACAGTGGTTGCACAATTAAAGTCAGGAGGAAGATTATTCTATTTAGGTGCTGGTACTAGTGGAAGGTTAGGGATTTTGGATGCTTCCGAGATCCCACCAACCTTTGGTGTATCTCATGACTTAGTCGTAGGATTAATCGCTGGAGGAGACAAAGCAATTAGAAAAGCTGTTGAAAATGCAGAAGATTCTACTACCCAAGGTTGGAACGATTTAAAACAGTATAGTATATCCAATAAAGATATAGTCATAGGTATTGCAGCCTCGGGCACAACACCTTATGTAATACATGCAATAAAAACATGTAATGAAAATAATATTATAACCGGCTGCATAACATGCAATAAAAACAGTCCTCTAAGTAAAGTGGCAAAATTACCTATTGAAGTGATTGTAGGACCTGAGTTTTTAACTGGTAGCTCAAGAATGAAAGCAGGCACAGCACAAAAGTTAGTGCTTAATTTAATTACTACAACTGCTATGATTCAATTAGGTAAAGTAAAGGACAATAAAATGGTAGATATGCAATTAAGCAATAACAAATTGTTTAATCGTGGAGTTAAGATGATTATGAAAGAACTAAATATTAACTATGAAAAAGCATCTACTTTACTAACTGAGCATAAAAGTGTAAGAAAAAGCATTCAAAATGGACGAAAATAATACTGATAAAGATATTTTAAGTAAAGGGATAAAACAAATGCTTTTATGTGTAGTATTAATGTTTTCTGGTCCAACTATGCTTCACTTTGTTTTAAAAAATGATAATAAATCATTTTTCACCATACTTCTAATAATTTCAATTATCCTTTGTATTTCAGCTATAATACTAATGTTTATTGGTGTTAACACTATACTTAACAGTATGTTTAAAAAGAAAAAATAACTAAACTTATCCATCTTTTATAATAAAAAAACACGCAACTCTAAAACAAAAAAGGCCCTTGCTAAAACTAGCAAGGGCCTGATAAAAAAGGCGGCGACCTACTCTCCCACAGAAAGCAGTACCATCGGCGCAAACGGGCTTAACTACTCTGTTCGGAATGGTAAGAGGTGAGCCCCGTCGCTATAACCACCTTAAATCTTGGTTGTTATAAAGGATAATCAACACTAATATTGTTGACATATTGAAACAGATTGCATGAATTCATAATTGCACTCTAAAAAAACGGCCGTACAATAAGCCTATGGGTTATTAGTACTACTCGGCTGTGACATTACTGCCTTTACACCTGTAGCCTATCAACGTGGTCATCTTCCACGACCCTTTAAAGAAATCTCATCTTGTGGTGGGTTTCGCGCTTATATGCTTTCAGCGCTTATCCCTTCCGAACGTAGCTACCCAGCAATGCTCCTGGCGGAACAACTGGTACACCAGAGGTTCGTCCAACTCGGTCCTCTCGTACTAGAGTCAGATCCACTCAAATTTCTAACGCCCACAGTAGATAGAGACCGAACTGTCTCACGACGTTCTGAACCCAGCTCGCGTGCCACTTTAATGGGCGAACAGCCCAACCCTTGGGACCTTCTCCAGCCCCAGGATGTGACGAGCCGACATCGAGGTGCCAAACCCCCCCGTCGATGTGAGCTCTTGGGGGAGATCAGCCTGTTATCCCCGGAGTACCTTTTATCCTTTGAGCGATGGCCCTTCCATACGGAACCACCGGATCACTATGCTCTACTTTCGTACCTGATCGACCTGTATGTCTCTCAGTCAAGCTCCCTTATGCCATTGCACTCTGCGCACGGTTACCAAGCGTGCTGAGGGAACCTTTAGAAGCCTCCGTTACTCTTTTGGAGGCGACCACCCCAGTCAAACTACCCACCAAGCACTGTCCCTTCGAAAGAAGGTTAGACTCTAGACAAGCAAAGGGTGGTATTTCAACAATGACTCACGCACGCCTGGCGACGCACGGTCGAAGTCTCCCACCTATCCTACACATTACTTATCCAAAGCCAATACTAAGCTATAGTAAAGGTTCACGGGGTCTTTTCGTCCCACTGCGGGTAATCGGCATCTTCACCGATACTACAATTTCACCGAGCTCATGGCTGAGACAGTGTCCAGATCGTTACACCATTCGTGCAGGTCGGAACTTACCCGACAAGGAATTTCGCTACCTTAGGACCGTTATAGTTACGGCCGCCGTTTACTGGGGCTTCATTTGAGGTCTTCGCCGAAGCTAAACCCTCCACTTAACCTTCCAGCACCGGGCAGGTGTCAGGCCCTATACATCATCTTTCGATTTAGCAGAGCCCTGTGTTTTTGATAAACAGTCGCCTGGACCTTTTCACTGCGGCCCATCCGAGGATGGGCGACGCTTCTCCCGAAGTTACGCGTCTATTTTGCCTAGTTCCTTAGCCATGAATCTCTCGAGCACCTTAGAATTCTCATCCCAACTACCTGTGTCGGTTTAGGGTACGGGCTGCTTCACTCGCTTTTCTTGGAAGTCGCTTCTCTGGATTATCACCTTGGCCGTAGCCTCAGTGTACTATCGCGGCATTACTGCTCGCTTCAACGCACTATTCCGTCAGTGCGCACCAAATATACGCCTCCGTCACTTTTATCGTGAGCAGGTACGGGAATATTAACCCGTTGGCCATCCACTACCCCTTTCGGGTTCGCGTTAGGTCCCGACTAACCCTCAGCTGATTAGCATAGCTGAGGAAACCTTAGTCTTTCGGTGTGCGGGTTTCTCGCCCGCATTATCGTTACTTATGCCTACATTTTCTTTTGTAGCTTCTCCAGCATACCTCACGGTACACCTTCGACGACACTACAATGCTCCCCTACCACTTTTACAAGTCCATAGCTTCGGTAGTATGTTTATGCCCGATTATTATCCATGCCGAACCGCTCGACTAGTGAGCTGTTACGCACTCTTTAAATGAATGGCTGCTTCCAAGCCAACATCCTAGCTGTCTAAGCAGTTCAACCTCGTTTATTCAACTTAACATACATTTGGGGACCTTAGCTGATGGTCTGGGTTCTTTCCCTCTCGGACATGGACCTTAGCACCCATGCCCTCACTGCTGATCAACATTTTATAGCATTCGGAGTTTGTCAGGAATTGGTAGGCGGTGAAGCCCCCGCATCCAATCAGTAGCTCTACCTCTATAAAACTATAAATCAACGCTGCACCTAAATGCATTTCGGGGAGTACGAGCTATTTCCGAGTTTGATTGGCCTTTCACCCCTACCCACAGGTCATCCGAAGACTTTTCAACGTCAACCGGTTCGGGCCTCCACTATGTGTTACCACAGCTTCACCCTGCCCATGGGTAGATCACACGGTTTCGCGTCTACCACTACTAACTAAAGCGCCCTGTTCAGACTCGCTTTCGCTACG
>OLHK01000085.1_pt1:12500-30400 | contig 30400 bp, 16 predicted proteins | sample 1609371 | NCBI WGS metagenome assembly OLHK01 (sample SAMN05416779, study PRJEB24817) | seawater metagenome | isolation source: Sea water | place: Canada:Atlantic | collected 2013-11
GCTATCCCCCTGTAAAAGGTAGATTGTATACGCGTTACGCACCCGTGCGCCACTCGTCAGCAAAAAAGCAAGCTCTTTCCTGTTACCGTTCGACTTGCATGTGTTAGGCCTGCCGCTAGCGTTCATCCTGAGCCAGGATCAAACTCTTCATCGTTAAATTTTAAGCCTTGCGGCTATTTCTTTAACAACTAATAGGAATTATTCCAGTACTCTAAATGATCTATTCTCTTGTCTGATTCCGCCGTTTCCGGCTGAATCTTACGCTGTCAATTCAATATGTTAATGAACTTTTTTTGTTTCCCCAGCTCGTTTCCTCGCTAAGCGGGTGCAAATATAAAACCCTTTTTTCATTCCCGCAACATCTTTTTGAAAAAAAATTATTTTTTTTCAGGTGACGCTTTCTTTATGGTAATGAACGTGTGAAACTTGACTCGTTGTCTTTGTTTCGGGGTGCAAATATAGAACCCTTTTTCATTCCCACAACACCTTTTTTCATTTTATTTTCATCTTTTTTACAAGACCCTTGTAAACAGCCTTTTGCGGCTTGATTTTTTTTTGTTGAGATGCATAAGGTACCCTACAGGGCCAAAAGCGGACCACGCGCGCTGGGCGAATAGAGGCAGTGGAATGGACTGGCGCAATGCGTTAGCGACAGTAGCGGCATCCTTTTTTTTCGCTTTGACAAACGAAGCTTCCTGGTTAAACATATATAGGTAACGCACTTTAGTAAGGGAACAGGCCCATAAAAAAGATATAGCGGATAGCGAGGCTGCTTTTGCAACCCCTTTTGGAAAAAGCGGAACGCCTGTAATGTTTACAAAAAGAAATCCCAAACTAAACCAAAACGGATTGTGAAATCTCTATAAGGGTAGTTTGGTGCAGAAAAATAATCGTAACCAGTGAATGAAGAATTGAAATGTTCTGCTTTTAGGAAAATACGTGTTTGTCTTATCTTGGCATTTATAAAGAAATCTAACCGTGGAAATCCTCCAAGTTTATTTTCGTTTTGCGTATAGAATTCAGCTAATAATGGATCGTAACCATTCATCTTATATTCTGTAAAGTAATTGAAGGTTACACCTGTTTGTAGCGTCATTGCTTTTTTGAATAATTGATTTGAGTAGTATAATGTGTTTCGGGTAATGAAGGCTGGAACATTTAGTACATCATTATCACTGACTACATTTTGGTACATTATAGTATTATCTAATGCGAAATTACCTAGCTTGAATTCCTTTTGTGCTTTTATTCTAAGGTATTGGAGTGGGCTGTTGTATTGTTGTGGTTTTATAATTCGGTTTTGATCTATTGTTTCTTCTAAATTGAAATAGGTATAATTATCTATATTGGAAATGTCCACATAAGCATTGAAGAATTTTTTGGATTTTAGACCAAAACTAATCTGTTGGGTATTTACATTATTATAAGAACCGAGATTGTACCAGTTGTAATTGATATAATCGCTTTGATATAAAAGGTAGTTATAGTTTGGAAGTTTGGAACTGATATTCATTCCTCCAAAAAGCAATATATCTTTATTTAATTTGAAGTCTATGTTACCGTTTATGAAATTTCCACTAAAATCGTCCGAAAGGTTTAATCCTGCTGTACTGGATAGATTAATATTTTTAATGGTTTTTGAATAACCTGCACTTAAGCCTAAAAAATCTGCTTTAATTCTATTAGGTATTAATTCTTCTGGAAATAACAATACCACTCCTCCATAACCGTAGTTGATATTAGTATACTCTAAATTGAAATTGATTTTTCCTAAAATATTGTTGTAGTAACTGAACCCTAATTTAGTTTCAAAATTCTCTAATGTTACTTTGTCATTTATGTTATTGGTGAAATTATCTCCAAAAAAGTCTATTGTGGGAGCGTCTTGATAAAACTGATAATATTTGTCTTCAAACGAAATTGTATTTATTATGGAGAGGTTGTTTTTATTGAGTGAATCGTTCTTTTTAATTATATTGTAGGAATGATTGAAAAAGAAGCGTTTTCCCTCCAATACATTTTCGGCATTTTCAAAGTTGGGGTCGAAAACTGACCTATCTATAAATTCTTCATCACCCGATGTGAAGTTCTCTATGTCTTCGTCCTTTAGCCCACCGTTTTCCTGGTTGAGCAGATCTTGCATCACTATGTGTCCTTTTGCATTATATTTACCATTCTTTGTTTTGTAGTTTGTTGTAAATCTAAAATTTCCTGAACTTGTTAAAGCATTCTGATAATTACCCAATGAACGTAGTCCTTTATAGGCTATAGAGAAGTTAAACTGTTTAGAAAGATTAACTGTAAAGAATGCATCTAACATTTGGCCTTGTTCAAAGGCTGTTTTGTATGTTAAACGTGTCCAAGGAGTTGGTACTTTGTAATAATATATATTTTCCGTTTCTAAGTAATTGAAGTGTCTAGCCCTAGCTCCAAATAAAGGAACAGTGATTTTATTTTTAGTATCTACAGTTAGTGAATTATAGGTTTGCCCAATATTGGCAAAAGGAATAAGACCGAAATTGTCTTTTTGTAGGTAATTAAATTTGTAGTCTTTTCTTATTGAGATTGTGGTGTCTACTATAGTAGTGTCTATGGATTTATTGAATTTAAGGTACATGTCTATTGTAGCTATATCATTGTCAACTTTATTTTTTGATTTAATACTACTTGAGTCACTCTTAACAAAGCCATTTGATGGAGGACTTTTTTTTAATTGTTTTATTTGTGAAAAAATAAATCCTGAAAAAAGAAAAGATAAAATTACTAAGGCACGCTTTCTTTGCATATTCTAATTAAAATATATTAGATGTAATCAATTGATAAAATTAATTATAATATTAAAATAATACCACTTCAAAACAAGAAAAGCTCGCTAATGTACGCGAGCTTTCTTGTGTTAAGATATATTAATTGAACAATACTATTTATTTAATGACAATTCTTTTATTAAATACTTTATTGCCCGTTCTTATTTGTAAGATATAAACCGAAGCTTCAAAACTACTGACATTGATACTTCTAACATTCTCACCATCTATGTTTTTTGAACTTTCCTGAATAATTTGTCTACCTCGTAAGTCAAATATTTTAACATCAAAATTATTATTGACAATAGAGTTGTTGAATTCAATATTTAATACAGTTCTTGAAGGGTTAGGATAAACACTTATAAAATTAGACAAATCGTTTTCATCAACACTCAAATTCTCCTGAATTGCAAAATTAGTAGAGTTTATGTTATAAAAAATATTTCCTACTGCCTCAACCATTATTCTACATGAATCAGAATCTACATTTGGTAAAATAACATCTTCTACACCATCATTAATAGTATTTGCTAATAGTACAGTATCAAAAGTTAATCCACCATCTGTAGAAAGTAATATGTTTACATTATTGACACCAAAAGGTGCTGCATCTGTATTTGCCACATTCCACGTTACTGTTTGAGTAGTACTACCATTATAAGAAATACCATTTTCGTCTTGTGATGTCACATCAAACTGACCTCCTGAAGCATCAACTGTAACTACCATATAATCGACAGCTGTTTGACCTCCTGAAATATCATTATCTCTTACTGTAAGTGAAAAATTAATATCTCTATTAACAAATACTAACTTTTCCCAACTTGTAGAGGAATTGACATTATTCACATAATCTTGTAATCTAGGAATATACCTTGTATTATTTGTGCTTGGAGGAAAGGATCTTACGATAGGACCATTTTCTGTAAAATTATTAGGTACAGCAACACTAGGTCCTAAATCAAGTTGCTCCCATGTATAAGTTAGTGAACCTAACCCATCGATATCTGAGCCATTCCCAATTAGCTTATAAGGAGTTGCTATGGGTATGGTAAAATCATTACCTGCATCAGATATTGGTGCACTGTTATTGGTAGCGCTCTGTTCTGCACACGTACTGTTCCCACTTATCAAATTAAACCAAATTTCATCTAAACTATTTTGATGAAAGTAGGTGTCTGCCACAGGTTGAATATTTGAAGTAGAGCCACATATACCTGCATAGGACATTATTGTAGTTCCACTACCTGGTTCATAAGCTGAATTTGGTGAAGAAGGCCCTGCACAATTAGTAGAATTATACGTGTGGAATGCACCATATTGATGTCCCATTTCATGCATAATGACATTTTCAAAAACTACACCTTGAGGTATAGACGAAAGACCTCCGCTTACAGCTCTTGCTTTATTGTCTGTACAAGGTGAAAATAGCTGGGCCAAACCACTCCCAGATGTACTTAGCATATGGCCTATATCATAATTGTTTGCACCTATATATATATCAATATATGTTTGCGATTGATTAATTAAAGACTCTATATCATTGTTAGACAAAAAAGAGTCTTCCAGAAAAATAACATTTCTATTAGTATCGACTAAGGTCATGGTAACTGATAATTCATTTTCATATACTGCATTAACTCTAGTCATAATGTCGTTCATGATATTCAAAATAGCATCTTTTTTTACTTCATCCGTAGCAGATGACAGACCTAATTGAAAAATATGATAACCTGCGTATTCTTGGGTACAAGCGAGTGCCAATCTAAATTCTCTTAACATACCGTCATCTGCATTTCTATTTGCTTCTTGAGCTAATTGAGAACTAAAATTTGCATCAATTTGTTGCTCAAAAGAGGTTAAGCATTCTATTCCTTCTTCAACTGGAAGATCCTTTTTAAAATATGACAAAGAATACTTGTTATCTTTAGTATATGAATCTATATACTGCGTACCATCACTACCGTTTAATATTATTGCATTAAAACCTTTAAGAGACAAACTAAATCTTATGAGTATATCTTTATTACTTACTAACCTACCTACATAAGAATTAACATTAGTCAATTGCTCTTGTAAACTAGCATCTAGTACTGGAGCATTATATACTTCAAAAGTATTAAGTTTATCGTTAAAAGGTAATTCTACTAAAATTCCTTTAACATTATTTGAGTTCTTTCTATTAGGTGCAGCAACCAATTTAGCTCTAAGAGAATTAATATCTAACTCGTAAACGTGATAGGATTTAGGCAATGAGGTTCTATCCCACGTTTCTAGGTTAATAGGACTTTTAGCAACTTTAGTCCAAATATTTTGAGCATTAATGCATTGAAAAGAAATGAGGACAAAAATTGAAAAATATAATAATCTTTTATTCATAATTAAAAATTTTAAAAATAAGGAGTGAATGTTACATACTTAGTCGTATGTATCCATTTTAATTTGTAATATAAAAACAAAAATACTTATAATTATAGTAGGATAACAATTATTTAGCATTTACATGAAAATATGGTCTATATGTTTATAGTGAAGTATTAAAAGTGTTAAATGCTATATAATAAAATCAAAATAAATGTAAAAAAGTCCGCTCATAGCGGACTTTTTTATTACTCTAAAATAAATAATATTATAAACCAGTCATTGTTATATCAACAGTAAAATCTGTAGTAAACAAAGTTTGGGTTAAAGTAATTAAGAATACATCATTACAACTATCATAAGTACCTGAACCTCCTGGTCCTGCTTGAGTAGCAGCAGTAGGTGATACATCTACAGTTAAATCATCATTAATAGATATAACTGCTGGGTAAGGAAACTGCCCCTCAAAAGCAGGGTTTCCCGTAGCAGCAGCTACAAAATTTGGTCCCCAAGTAGAACTTACTGTATACTGGTTAGCAACGCCTGGTACAGGAACTAAAGCCACACTGTGAGAAGGTGGACTTCCAGGCCCAACAACATCTACGTTATAATTGTCAGAGGTTTCTACAGGGCAAGGTGTAGATACTCTATAACTCGTTATACTTTCAGAATCAACGCCTACAGACACACCATCTACATCAACTGCAGTTAAAACCACATCAAAAACAATTGGGTCAGTCACTGTATCTAAGTTTTGAAAATTTAATATAATGTTCTTAACTTTAGAATTACCCTCTGGCCCAGGAAATTCATTTGAAAGGAAATTTAAAGTATTCCCTGTTGTTACAATGGTAGAAAAATCACCTTCTACAGCCTGTAAAGTATAAGTTACGCTCAGCCCGTTTTCATAAACTGGGACTCTTAAACTAACAGGTATAGATAATGTCTCTGCAAAGGGAGAAACAGTCGTACCGCTAGTAGGTGTTGCAAACTCAACCCATCCAGTTGTAGGGTCATCTGAAAAGTTTGAATCAAATTCATCATCCTCACAACTCATTGTGAAAACAAAAAGTAAAACTGGTAATAATTTTAATATTTTTTTCATAAGATATGTTTTTTAATTGTTATTCTACGATAGTAAAATCAGTTGATTCCGAATCACCGAAATTACCACTACCAGACGCATAAGTAACCACTTCTTGTGCAGCACAAACTAAATCATATGTACCTTCGTTACTTCCATCAAATAAACCATCGCCATATGAATCGAAGATTGTAAAAGTATAATCACCTGCTGCTAAAGGACCAATATTAGCCACGTATGCTTGACCTGCTGTACTATCGTCATATGGCCCACCAGAATTTACAACATTTCCTGTAGCATCTGTAACTTCCCAAGTTGTTTCAGATGCATAATTATCTGCTACAATAGTAAGCTTAAGCTCACTACAAACAAATGTAGTGATATCATACTCTTTCAAAAATTCGAAAGTTACTGGAGGAAAAGCACTACCACCTCCTGGTACTTCAATAGCTAAAGTTAAAGTATAAGGTGTAAAATCGTCTAAACCGTCATAGTTAAAAGTTACATCTAGTGACCCTTCATAAGAATCAGCTGGGATAGTAGCTGTACCAATTGAATAATCACTTGCCTCTATACCTCCAGATGTATCAACAACGGTAACATCAAAAGTTCTAGCTTCTGAAGACGTTGTTGTAGATATCAGATCAACAGTTGATGTAATACCTCCTTCAGGTATGTCTAGCGTTACGATATCTTCAGAAAAACCTACTGCGGTTCTTCCATCAAAAGTTACCGGCTCTGTCTCATCACATGAAGTAACGAGCAGGCAAATGAGGAATATTTTAAATATATTTTTCATAATTATTTATTTTTTTTAAGATTAATAGCCTGGAGCTTGTTGTTCACTAATTACTGGGTTACCATTAATTTCTCCTTGAGGTATAGGTAAGATAAATTCAGAGGCAGAAGCTGGTAATTCACATGGATATGCTCCACCACAATCACCTAAATCCTCAGATTGTATAATGCCTTCTCCTGTTATGTCTCTTACTCTTTTAATGTCAATATATCTATGACCTTCAAAACATAATTCTAATCTTCTTTCCTGTATAATTACATCAATAGCATCTCCTAGATTATTATTGAAATCAATAGGATCAGGGGTTCCGACATGTCTTGCTTCTTGAACGGCTAAAACATCTGCTGCTGCAAGAGTGAATTGACCAGCTTTAGCATAAGCTTCTGCTCTAGTTAAGTATAGTTCAGATATTCTCATAGCTTTATAATCATTTATAGCCAATGTATTTGCATTAATAGGATATTTTCCAATTACTAATCTATCATCGTCTAAATCACTAGCATCATCAAGAACAACTGTTTTTCTAATATCATCGTCTTCAAATAAACCAAATAGTTCTCTAGAAATTTCCCATTTAGGACCTTGTCCTGAGAAATTCCAGAAAAAGTTAATTCCGGCATTAGCTCCCTGTACATTATCATAGTTCCAAACAACTTCAGTTTTATCCGCATCTTCATTGAACATCCCCAAATATTGACTAATATTTGCTAATGGGTAATTAGGAATTAATTGATTACAAAATCCAATTGCGCCAGGATTATCTCCCGTTTCTAAAGCTATTCTTGCTCTTAGAAAAGTTACAAAATCAGGAGTTGCAAAATTGATATCATTAGTACCCGCTGGAAATAAAGCTAATGCTTGATCTAAATCACTGTCAATTGCAGCTAAAACATCACCCACGGTATCTCTACCTGGAGTTGCATCTGCTGACACATAATCCACGTAAGGCACACCCAATGCAGAATCATCTGTTATGTCTATGCCATAATATAATAATAATTCATAATGTGCCAATGCTCTAAAAGCATATGTTTGCGCTAATATGTTATTATATGTATCCTCCTCTGTTGCTCCTGGACTGATAGATGAAGCTGCTACTAAAAGTCTATTCATGTCATTAATAACAGAATATCTTGAGTTCCAGAGTACTCCTCCTCCAAAACTAAAACCACCAGTATCGGCATTCAAGACTTGTTGTCCAAAACCAGTATCTTGACCTCCATTATCAACACCCACTCTAGTGTTGTCAGTAAAAATGGAATTAAAGCCAATAATATAATTATAACTATAACTGCCAAGAACACCATTAAGACCAAATTGAAGGTCACTAACTGTATTATAAGCGGTTTCTTCAACTAGTGAATCTACCGGAAATCTGTCTAACTGATCACTACAACCTACAAAGTATGTTGCGGTGGCTAAAGTTAGTATTACTAAATATTTTTTCATTTCTATTTTTTTTTATTAAAACGTTAAATCAAATCCTAAACTAAAGGTTCTAGCAACAGGATATTCAAAGAATGTACTAGCAGTTGTTCCCTCTGGGTCAAACCCTCTAAACTTAGTCCAAGTAACTAAATTGGTACCTTGTACAAAGATACGAACCCCTGTAAACAAGTTAGTTTTTTCAAGCACTTCTTTATCTATACTATAAGACAAAGACACATTTCTTAATCTTAAGAAAGAGGCATCCTCTAAGTATCTATCACCATCTACCGCTCTTAAACTTCCATTGGACAAAGCTGGAACGTCAGTTATTTGACCTGGTGTAGTCCATGCATTCAACACAGATGTTGATAAGTTTAAATTAGTAAAACTAGTATCTTCAATAAGAGCTAAAGAACTATTTTGTTTCCAACGATCTGCTTGGAAAGCAAATAAACTATTTAACGAAAATCCTTTATAGCTAATATCTGCACCAAAACCACCTGTGTATGTAGGATCAAAGTTTTTATCTAAATAAACAGCATTACTAGCACTATATTCGCTTGTTAAGTCTCCATTGGTATCCAAGTATAAAGGTGAACCATCAGCTGGGTTAACACCAGCCCATCTAGGCAAGAACCAAGTATTAGCTGGACGGCCTTCCGCAATTCTTAAAGTATTTCCTGTAAATCCTCCAGGGAACGATTCTACTTCATTCTTATTATAGTTTGCATTAGCATTTAACCTAATAGACCAGTTATTTGTAGCTGATTTACTCAATAAAATGTACGAAATTTGTAAATCAACACCCGTGTTACTCATATCTGCCACGTTAGTTGTTATACTACCAGAACCTGTACCTGCAGTAGATAATAATTTACCAGCAAATAAATCTGTTGTTAAGTTACGGTAGAAGTCTACCTCACCTGATAATCTATTCTGCCATAAGCCAAAACTTAAACCAACATTAAACTGATTAGAAGTTTCCCACTGGATAGCAGGATCAATTAAAGTTCCTAATTGGTATGCGTTTCCTAATTGATAACCAGAAAATGCATTTACTGTTTGCAGACCTTGGTAACGAGAACCAACATTTTGATTACCTACTACACCATAACTTGCTCGTAATTTTAAGGTATTTATCCAATCAACACTGTCCATAAAACCTTCGTTATCAATGTTCCATCTACCTGAAACAGACCAAAAGACACCATCTCTATTTTCTACAAAACGTGATGTAGCATCATTTCTAATTGAACCAGATAAACCAAAACGCCCATCATAATCTAAGTCTAAGGTTGCGAAAACCGAACCTAAAGCTAATTCACTTTCACTTGAACCAACATCAGGAATATAGTTATACTCGTCATTATCTGGACCTTCAGTAGTATCTCCAGGTGTAAAACCAGCACCAGAAGTTGGTAAAGCAGGGTTTAAACCATAGGCTTGAAAACTACCTACTTGTGTGTTAGCATAGTTATACTCTGCAAAAACAGCTGCATTTAAATTTATCTTTTCTGTTATATTGTTATCATAACGTAAAAATGCGTTTGTAATAAAATTTGCATCTCTATAATAACTTTCAAATTGAGTTCCTTTGAATTCAGAAGCATCTGACGGAGTTCTAAAACTTCTAATACTTCCTGGAGGATTTATGAACAATCGCTCTCTATAAGTATAATCAAGACCAAAAGAAGTACCAAAAGTTAAATTCTTAGCAAAGTTATAATCTGCAGCAATTCTACCAACCATTTTAATTTCAGACTCTTCATCTGTCCCTAAAGCTGCTGTGTTTAATGCAATAAAAGGAGTGTTTCGGAAACCATCAACATCATCATAATTGATTGAACCATCTGCATTGTATGCTCCGGAACCACCATCTGCCTGAGGCCCTGTACCCCAAATATTAATTGACCCATCTGCATTATATGGAGACAAGTAAGGCAAACCAATATAAGGCACAATAAATGGGTTATCTAAATCACCACCAGTATTAGTATCTCTAATAGCATCTACCACAAACGAACTTACAGAGTAGTTACCCGTAAAGGTTGTAGAGAAATTTAATTTGTTATCAGCAGAATTAGCATTAAAGTTGTTTCTGAAAGAAAAACGCTTTAAATCACTTCCCAAAGTAACACCTTCTTGCTTGAAATATTGAATAGAAGAGAAAGACGAACTGTTTTCCCCACCAGTAGTTACTGTAATCTCATGAGATTCAGTTACACCTTGACGCAATAAAATATCTGACCAATTAGTACTAGCCTGTCTTGTTAAAGCAGCTATTCTTTCGTCTGACAAGTTATCACCCAACTGATCCCCAGGAAGTAAGTCTCTCTGAAATCTAAAATATTGTTCAGTATTCATTACATTAAACTTTGGCTCTGGCAACTCAGAAATACCATACAGCGATCTGTACTTCACCTGAATACCTGATCCTTTTTTACCTGTTTTTGTAGTAATAAGTATTACACCACCTGCACCTCTATTACCATAAATAGCAGTCGCTGCAGCATCTTTTAAAACAGACATTGTAGCAATATCATTCTGGTTTATACTACGGAAGTTATCTTGATCAACCGGTACACCATCAATAATAAATAATGGCTCAGTATCACCGTTAAGCGAGTTTCTACCACGAATAATAATTGTAGCACTCTGCCCAGGCTGACCAGAACCGGTACTAACGTTAACACCCGCTGCCTGTCCTTGTAACATCTGATCCACAGAGGTAATTGGCACCTGTTCTATAGATTCAGCTTTTACAGTAGCTACAGAAGAAGTTATTTTAGCACTATTTGTAGCACCTTTATAACCTGTAACAACCACTTCTTCCAAAGCATTGTCGGCTTCTAGCGCTACATCATATACGTTACTTGCACCAACTGTAACTTCGGTCGTTTTCATACCTACATAAGAGATGACCAAAACTTCTCCTACATTAACAGATAAGGAAAATTTTCCGTCAAAATCTGTTTGTTGACCCCTTGAGGTGTTTTTTACAATTACTGTTGCGCCAGGAAGGGGTAAACCGTCATCCGCGGTAGTAACTGTACCTGTGACTGTTTTTTCTTGTGCAAAAGAAAATTGCATCACGAACGCCATAAAAAGCGTTAATAACCATGTTAACTTTAATTTCATAAAACAATTATTTGAGTTAGTCTAGTTGCAAACATCCTAATTAAATATTAAATAAGCAAGTGTTTTTGCCAAAAAAATGTTAACGCTTTTGCGATTTTATCAATAAAGTAAACAAAACATTTTAGACTCTTTACAACACACTACTCAGCAATTAGATGCATAAAAAGCAAAAGGGTTGCGTTAAAGTTTTAACTTTGTTCAAATTTTAACATTTTGACCCTTAAAATCCAATACTCCACTTTTGATTTAGAGTGTGGAACTGACGAAGCTGGCAGAGGATGTTTGGCAGGACCAGTAACTGCAGCAGCAATCATACTCCCGAAACATTATAAAAATTCTATATTGAATGACTCTAAACAACTCTCTACAAAAAATAGAAATATATTAAAACCCTTAATTGAAAATGAATCGGTTTGTTTTTCTGTTCAACATATATTTGAAGAAGATATCGACAGCATTAATATCTTAAATGCCTCAATAAAAGCCATGCATCTTTCTATTGAGCAACTTAATACCCAACCCGAATTTATTATTGTGGATGGAAATAAGTTTAAACCTTTTAAAAAAATCCCGCACCAAACAATTGTTAAAGGTGACAGTAAATTTTTAAGCATTGCTGCTGCTTCGGTTTTGGCCAAGACTTATCGTGATGAATATATGGAAACCATTCATAAGGAATTCCCAATGTACAATTGGAAACAAAATAAAGGCTACCCAACCAAAGAGCACAGAGCTGCCATAAAAAAATATGGTATTACAAAATACCACAGAAAATCATTCAGATTATTACCAGAGCAATACCGATTGGATATTTAACTTTTTATATTTGTACCCATAAACTAATACATATGAAAAGACTAGGTTTTTTACTGTTGTTTTGCTCCTTCTTGTTTACCTGCCAAGACAAATACAATAAAACAAAAAAGCCTTATAGCTTTATTTCCATTGAAAGTTCTGCAATAATTGAAATTAAGGAGCTTAATGACTTTTCCAATGCAATTGAAAATCATGACATACTTTCTAACATATATAATAAGGAGTTGAAAAGTGCTTCAAAAATCTTAAAACACCTTAATCCTAAAAAAGAATTATATATAGCCTTCTCTAATACTGATAATGAATCTTCAGATTATTTAATACTTACTGAAAACAATCCCGATTTATTCCTTATCGACTCCATTCCCAATCGTGTTTCAGAAACTTTAGTTGATCTAAAGGTTGAAAAAACTCAAATTGACACTACGGTTTTCTTTCACAAAACGGTAAATAATCTTTTTGCGGCTTCCAATAAACTAGATCTTATAAAAAACCTCGACTACAATAGAAACAATAAAGAACTGACCAATCTCATTGAAACAACAAATAACAAATCAGTAGCTTCAATTATTTTTAAATCTAATGGAAAACACTATTCAAAACTGCTGTTTAATCTTTCTGAAATTGAAAATGGTCAGTCCTATACGGTTTTAGACCTCAATTATAATGAAGCCAATCTTAAATATAATGGCATTATTTCTTCAAAAGATTCAATTACATCAGCAATAGATTGTTTTAAAAATACCAAACCACAGCATATAAGTACACCGAAGTTTGCGTCAAGCAATGCTACGTCATTAACAAGTATTAGCTTTGATAATTTTTCGACCTTCAACAACAATTTAAACCAACTAAAAACAATAGAAACCGACACTTCCCAGACTTTCTTGAACTTTACCAACGAAATTGCACTTTTTGAAAACAAAGATGAAAAAGCAATTATTCTGCACGCATTGGATACAGATTTGGTTTTAGAATCCATTTTAGAACACACAAATGCTGAAACGTTTAGGTCTATTGAAATATATCAATTTGAAACTTCAGATTTTTTTCAATCGCGCCTAAAACCTTTCTTCACTTTAGAAAATGCCAATTACTTTGCTGTTTATGAAAATTTCATTGTGTTTTCAGACACCATTGAAACGTTAAAGTCTATACTCACAGATGCATTGAACGAAAATACCTTGGCAAATTCTGATGCTTACATAAATGTGAACGAAAACCTAAGCGATGAAGCCTCACTATTAATGTTTAAGAATTCTGAAAGTATTTCAAAATTATTAGATAAAAATTTGGGTGGTTATAATGCAAATGCTGTGCAATTTATATATGAAAAGGATTATGCACACGTCAACGGAGTTATTCAAAAATTCAAAAAAAGAGCAGCTTCAAATTCAGTAACCGAAGCTTTTACTACTAAAGTTGATGCAGAGATTATTATGTCTCCTCAAACCGTTGAAAACCATGTGAGCAAAGCACACGATATTATAGTGCAAGATGTAAACAATGAGCTTTACCTCATTTCGAGCTCTGGCAGTGTACTTTGGAAAAAACAACTGCAAGGCAAAATTCTTGGTAAGGTTGAACAGATGGACATGTTCAAAAATGGTAGATTGCAATTAGTCTTTGCGACCCAAAACCGTGTGTATGTTTTGGACAGAAACGGAAACGACGTCTCTCCTTTTCCGCTTAAATTCAATGATGATATTACACAGCCGCTTTCGGTTTTTGATTATGATAAAAACAAAAATTACAGACTTTTGGTTACCCAAGGCAAAAATCTTTTGATGTACGATGGTAAAGGAAAGGCAGTTACTGGTTTTGACTATAAAAACAACAATCAAACTGTAAAAACTCAACCCAAACATTTCAGGATTGGAAGCAAAGATTATATTGCCTTTACTACGGACAACAAAATGCAAATCTTAAACAGACAAGGAGACATACGCATTGATGTAAATGACACTATTAATTTCTCTGAAAACGAACTGTATTTGTACCAGAATAAATTTACATCAACTAACGCTCTCGGAGAACTAATCCAAGTAAGTACCTCTGGTAAATTGACCAAAAAGAATTTAAAATTACCAGAAAACCATCGTGTTACAACTACAAGTAAAACACTTGTTTCACTGACCGAAAACAAATTGAATATTAAATCAAGAACTGTTGATTTAGACTTTGGGAACTACACTGAGCCTCGGATTTTTTATCTCAATGATAAAATTTATGTTACAGTTACTGATATGCAAGCCAAAAAAGTATATTTATTTGATAGCCAAGCCAAACCAATTCCTAATTTCCCGGTCTTTGGCACAGCACCTGCTGAACTTCAAAAAATAGATGGTGATAAAGGCTTGGAGTTGGTTACCCAAAGTGATTCTAACACTATTGTGGTTTACAAACTTCATTAAAAAACGAACCAATAAAGGGTAATAACTCAGCAGATGGAAAAGCACAAAACAGATGTTTATAATTTGCAAATACACCACCCAACCAAATCTAAAGACCTCAAATCCTGAAACGCCAAAGTAAATTTGGCGTTTCTTTAATTTTAAACCTTTCGTTTTGTAATATTGTAAGACTAAATTTTAGACAAATTCCACCGATGATAAAACGACAAAAAGCGAGTATAAAGCAATGCATTATCCACAAAGTTGGCAATAAATTTAATGGTACAAAAAATGCGTTTTCTGATCAGGCTGTGCATTTTGATGAGGCGACTTACAACTTAATGTTACCTTATCTTTTAAAGCCTTTTGTTAGTGTTGCAGAGAACTATCGTTTTCACCATCATAGTGATGTTGGGCTTAATGAAATTAACACCTACAGTGAGCAAGTTTTTAAAGATGAAGGTGACTTTGTGGACATCTCAAAACATATTGTCACCCATTTATTTGAGCAAAGTAATTCTGCACAAATCAAAACGGGAGATGTGCTAATTTGCCATTTTGAAAATGTACAATACGAAGACTATTTTACAGACGCTGTAGGCATCTTTAAAATTGAAAATAAAACAGAGTTTTTTCAAACGTATCTAGAAGACGGAAACTATGATATTTTAGTACAAAAAGGCATACAAGCTAAAAAGGTGGATAAGGGTTGTTTAATATTAAACACTTCTGACATGGAAGGAAAAATTGTGTTCAGTGTAGATAATAATACTTATGATACGCAATATTGGATTAAGAGTTTCCTAAACATAAAATACCCAGACGATAGCAACCAACATACCAAAAATTATATTGAGCTTTGCCGAGAGTTTTCTAAAGAAGTTTTACAGCCTAATTTAGGCGGACAGGCACAAAGTAATTTCTTAGCAAAAACAGTAGACTTTTTTAAGGAAAATGAAATAGTAAACGTTGATAATTTTAAAGAAGAAATCTTTGACGAAGAAGACCAAATCCAACTGTTTGAAGACTACAAAAAAAGTTACGAATCTGAAAACAAAGTACTGATTAGAAACCAATTTGATGTCTCCGAAATTGCCCTAAAAAAGCAAAAACAAAAAATTAAAACCGAGATAAAACTAGATACTAACATACAAATAAAACTAGATGTTGATGCACCAGATGCTTCTGCAGAATACTTAGAACGAGGTTATGACGATGAAAAGAAAATGCACTTTTACAAAGTGTTTTTTAATGATGAAGCTTAACTAAAAATTCAGCTATTTAACTCTTTTTAAAATACATTTTTTAAGCCACATTATTATATCACATCGGGTAATTTCAAATAAATCTTTTAAATTTACTTTCTAAGTATTATATAAGATGTTAGAACAGAAAAATTTACTTGAAGATGTTGAAAACGTTGGGAAAATTTCAATTGTTCCAAATATTTTAAATGTGGTTTGTCAAACAACAGGAATGGGATTTGCCGCAGTTGCACGTGTTACCGAAACTAATTGGACTGCCTGTAGTGTGCGTGATGATATCTCCTTTGGATTAAAACCTGGTGACGGATTACAAATTGAAACAACAATTTGTAATGAAATTAGGCAAAGTGGCAAGGCGGTGATTATTGATCATGTCAGCGAAGATAAAAACTACAAGTGTCATCATACACCGTTACAGTATGGTTTTCAAAGCTATATTTCTGTTCCTATTTTTCGCAAGGACCATTCTTTCTTTGGAACCTTATGTGCTGTTGACCCAAATCCGCATAAATTAAACACACCTAGAATAGTTGATATGTTTCATCTATTTGCGGACCTCATCTCATTTCACCTTGATGTTATAGAAGAGTTAGACTCAAATAAACTAAACTTGAAGCTTCAAGTTAATTTTAATAATGAACTTGAAAAAAAAATAAAAAAACGCACATCTGAATTAAAGAAAAAGAATGAGATTTTATTAAATACCAATAAAAAACTTCAGGAGTTCAATTATATTTCAAGTCATGACCTGCAAGAGCCATTACGCAAAATACAAACTTTTGTTTCCATAATACAAAATCGTGAATCACTTAGTTTATCAAAAAAAAGCATACTATATTTTAACAAAATCAGAAAGGCAGCTGAACGGATGCAATTGCTCATAAACGATTTACTCACCTATTCTCAAACGGATCGGGTTGAAAGAAAGTTTGAGTTTGTTGATTTAAACAAAATTTTAACAGAAGTTCTAGAGGATTTAAAAGATGAAATCGAAGAAAAGTCAGCACAATTAAAAATAAGTGAAATGTACACGGCCGAACTCATTCCGTTTCAGATGAGACAATTATTTTATAATATTATTGGGAACTCACTAAAATATTCGAGTGAAGAACGCACTCCAATTATTGAAATATCCTCACAGATTATAGATAGCAATAAAAATCTCATCAATTTACCGACAAATAAAACCTACTATCAAATCATTATTTCCGATAATGGCATTGGCTTCAGTCAGCAATACGGTAAGAAGATTTTTGAAGTCTTTCAAAGATTACACAATAATCTTGAATTTGATGGTACTGGAATTGGGCTTGCGATCGTAAAAAAAATAGTAGAGAATCATCAAGGTATTATCGAAGCCAAAGGTACTGTAAATGAAGGTGCTGAATTTATAATAACTTTTCCCACTCGTGTAAAAAGCAACCTATAATTTTCTATAATCTTAGATCAATTCAGCTTCAAACAAATCCTTAAAATGTTTCAACAACTTGGTTTTAACCTCTGCTTCATCAACCTTATCAACACCTAATTCATTGTTTAGAGTTGTAACCGCTTTCCCTCTTATACCACAAGGAATAATATTATCAAAATAGCCTAAATCTGCATTAACATTTAATGCAAAACCATGCATGGTTACCCAACGACTGGCACGCACTCCCATGGCACAAATTTTTCGAGCAAATGGAGTACCAACATCTAACCATACGCCTGTTTCGCCAGGACTACGCTCTGTTTTTAACCCGTATTCCGCTAATGTTAAAATCTGTCTCTTATACACATCTCCGAGCCCACGAGACAGGCAGAAATCTC
>OLHK01000094.1_pt1 | contig 29277 bp, 24 predicted proteins | sample 1609371 | NCBI WGS metagenome assembly OLHK01 (sample SAMN05416779, study PRJEB24817) | seawater metagenome | isolation source: Sea water | place: Canada:Atlantic | collected 2013-11
GACAGGATGAGAATAAATTTAAAGAGTTAGATGCAAATTTAACTTCAAAAGATCCTTTGAAATTTGAAGACACCAAAAAATATCCTGAGCGACTAAAAGCAGCACAGGCTAAAACAAATTTAAAAGATGCCGTACGCTGTGCCGTTGGCAAATCTAAAGGTCAAGATTTAGTTATAGCTTGTATGGACTTTACATTTATTGGTGGGTCAATGGGAAGTGTTGTTGGTGAAAAAATTGCTAGAGCAGCAGATTATGCCTTAAAGAAAAAGACTCCTTTTATGATTATAAGTAAGTCTGGTGGAGCACGTATGATGGAGGCCGCACTATCTTTGATGCAGTTGGCTAAAACATCAACAAAATTAGCTCAGTTGGCAGATGCAGGTGTTCCCTATATTTCCTTAGCTACTGATCCTACTACTGGTGGAACAACCGCATCGTTCGCCATGTTAGGAGATATTAATATTTCAGAACCTGGAGCTCTTATTGGTTTTGCTGGCCCACGCGTTGTGCGAGACACAACTGGTAAAGAATTACCAGATGGTTTTCAGACTTCCGAATTTTTACTGGAACATGGCTTTTTAGATTTTATTACCCATCGTAAAGATTTAAAAAATAAAGTCAATTTATATATTGATTTAATAAAAAATCAACCTTTGAGAGATTAAAAAAAGAGATGAGTAAAATCATCTCTTTTTTTATATTTTTAAGTGAAGTCTAGGCACTTTTTAAACAAACAGAAAACTCACTTCCAACACCAACCTCACTAATAACATTTACTTCACCTCCAATGGATTCTATATGGTTTTTAGTAATAAACAACCCTATCCCATTGGCATCTTTATTATTATGAATTGTTTTGTGCATCTGAAATATTGCATTACCATGTTTATTAACATCTATACCTAACCCATTATCTTTTATTTTAAGAACCACATAATTTTCTTTTAAATGAGCTGAGAGCTCAATTTTAGTTTGTCGTTCTTTAGATCTGTATTTAATGGCGTTGGTTAAAAAATTCAGCAAAATGCTATCCAAATAAGCCGGAATACCTTTTACCAACAAACTTTCATCTATATTATTAATAATTAGAGCACCAGCATTTTTTGCTGCAGACAATACATTGTAAATTGCATTTTCCGCAAAATCATACAGATATAGAGACTCCATTTTATTGGGTTCTATTTGTTTTACTTTTGTTATTTCGGTTAAATGGGAAACTGTAGCCTCTAAGTTCTCTACTGCCTTTTTAAGATATTCAAAATTTTTATCTTTAGACAACCACGTATGCTCTTCTGACATAAAATCTGTAAGCGTTCTTAAATTCCCTGAATGGGATCTTAGATTATGGCTTGTAATCTCTGCAAATGCAGATAACCTGTCATTCTGCTCATTAACCAAGTTTAATATAGTATGAAGCTTTTCTTGATTTTTTTTATACTCAGTAACATCCGTAAACTGCCATATTAAATAGCTAGGTTCGCCATGGCTATTTCTAATTAAGGAAGCAGATAATAGTGTCCATATTAAAGTACCATGTTTGTGAAAGTAGCGCTGCCATACTTCATATTTATCAATTTGGCCATCAATTAGTTTATTGTAATAATCTTCGTGAACTCCCAAATCATCTCGATAAACAATGTTCTGCACATCCATATTAAGTAGTTCCTTTTTAGAATATCCTAAAAGATCGCAGACTGAATCATTTATTTTTAACCACAACCCATCAAGACTAAGAAGTACAATACCTGAGGAGGTATTGTTAAAAATTAATTCCAAAAAGTCATATTCGGTTTTCTGTGTATTATTCACTTTATTTTGTATAGTTTTCATGGTTCAAAACTATTAAAATTGAAAATCTCACAGTAACGCAATAAACCAAAAAAGGTTCTTTATTGAAATTAAAAAAACGAATAAGTTAGAGCTAATACAAGGGTTCTAACACTCTAAAAATAAAATTTTAAGCTTTTTTGAGATATATTGAGAAACAAGATCCTTCATTCACCTTACTTTCTACATCAATTTTACCTCCAATACTTTCAATATGGTTTTTGGTTATGAATAGACCCACACCTCTAGAATCTTCATGATTATGAAATGTGCCATTTAACGTAAACAACTTTCCTTTATTATTCTCCAAATCAATACCCAGACCATTATCTTCAACTCTCAGCACTACAAAATCTCCAATCACTTCGCTTGTTATTATAATAATTGGCAATCGGTTTACAGCCCTGTATTTTATTGCATTGGTTAAAAAGTTGAGTATTATACTATCTAAATACGCTTTTAACGCCCAAACTTTATGTTCACTTTCTACATGATTTACTATTTGGCAATGAAACTTTTTGGCTATTGCGTTGACGTTATATATGGCATGTTTCACATAGTGGTGCAAAGGCAACGCCTCTAGGTCTTCTTTTTTATTAAGCTTAGATTTTCTAATGGTATTGAGGTGCTCTAAAGTTTCTTCGAGATTGGACAAAGATTCCTTTAACATTAAAAAATTTTCATTTTCAACAATTGCTTCGATGTCATCCTCAATAAAACCTATTATTGACCCTAAATTACCAACATGTGTTCTAATATCATGCGTAGCAATATGAGCAAAATCCAAGAGTTTTTTGTTCTGTTCTCTAACTATGTTAGTTAGTAAATTTAGCTGCCAAGCTGCTTCTTTTTTAGAAGTAATATCTGCTATTTGAGAAATAAAATAAAGTGGTCTATTTAGTTCGTCAGTTACAACTGAAACCGATAATAAGGCCCATATTACATTTCCGTCTTTATTAAAATAACGCTTCTCTATTTGATAGCTATCAATTTCACCATCTGTCAAGCGATTCATATTAGCTAGATCCTTATCTATATCTTCTCTATGAGTAATATCTTTAAAACTTAATTTATAAAGTTCCTCTTCACTATAACCAAATAACTTTACAATACTTTGATTAACCTTAACCCATCTCCCTTCTAAGCTTACTATGGCTATTCCGCCATTTGCATTATGGAATATCTTTTCAAAAAGTTCATCTTTAACGAAACTTAAATACTTTGGCATACGAATATCGAGTTGATTAACAGCCTATTAAAGATAAAGATTTTTACTACAAGTATTATCCTGTATTAATAAAAAATTAACTCAATAAAAGAAATATAGGTTTGTCAACTACTTTTTGTTAATAATTATTATCTTTGCCGCTTGAAAGAAAACCTTTCATTTTACATAACAATCATTTACAATAATATTAGAATGTATTTAACTAAAGAAAAGAAAGAAGAAATCTTCGCAAAACACGGTCAAGGAAAGAATGACACTGGTTCTGCTGAAGGACAAATTGCGTTATTTACGCACAGAATCAATCACTTAACAGGGCACTTGAAAGAGAATCGCAAAGATTTTAACTCTGAGCGCTCGTTGGTAAAATTAGTAGGTAAGCGTAGATCTTTATTAGACTACTTAACCAAAAAAGATATTTTAAGATATCGTGCCATCGTTAAGGAATTAGGATTAAGAAAATAACCTTCACCATATAAAGACCACGCTTTTTAGCGTGGTTTTTTCATACAATTAAACTCATTTTGGATGAGTGTAACTTCCAAATTAAAAGAAGCTATTTCGGTTTTTCATTGGTCATAACAACTACTACACAACAACACAACGACCATTGTTTAATTAGATTAAAAAAATTATGATTCCAAAAACTTACAAAGAGGTCATAGACCTTGGTGATGGTAGAGAAATTTCTATCGAAACCGGAAAATTAGCAAAACAAGCACATGGTAGCGTTGTAGTGCAATCAGGAAAATGTATGTTATTATGTACAGTTGTTTCCAACTACGAACAAAAAGATCTTGACTTTCTTCCATTGACGGTAGATTACAGAGAAAAGTTTGCTGCAGCAGGTCGTTATCCAGGTGGTTTCTTTAAAAGAGAAGCAAGACCAAGTGATGGTGAAGTTTTAACTATGCGTTTAGTGGACCGTGTATTACGTCCGTTATTCCCAAAAGATTACCATGCCGAAACGCAAGTTATGATACAGTTAATGTCTCACGATGATGACGTTATGCCAGATGCCATGGCTGGATTGGCTGCATCTGCAGCGATTCAACTTTCTGATTTCCCTTTTGAATGTGCTATTTCTGAAGCACGCGTAGGACGTGTAAATGGCGAATTTATCATTAACCCAACAAGAGCACAATTAGAGGAGTCTGACATCGATATGATGATTGGAGCTTCAGCTGATTCAGTAATGATGGTTGAAGGTGAAATGGATGAGATTTCTGAAGAAGAAATGACAGAAGCCATTAAGTTTGCTCACGAAGCTATTAAAGTACAATGTGCTGCGCAACTTAGGTTGGCAGAGGCTTTCGGGAAGAAAGAAGTGCGTGAATACCCAGAAGAAAGATCTGACGAGGATTTAGCGAAGAAAGTACACGACATGGCTTACGATAAAGTATATGCCATTGCAAAGGCTGGTTCTGCAAAGCATGAAAGAAGTAATGCATTTTCAGAAATCAAAGAAGAAATCAAAGCCACTTTTTCTGAAGAAGAATTAGAAGATTTTGGTGATTTAGTATCTAAATACTATCGTGCTGCTGAAAAAGCTGCCATTCGTGATTTAACCTTAAATGAAGGTCAGCGTTTAGATGGACGTAAAACAGACCAAATCAGACCCATTTGGTGTGAGGTGGATTACTTACCGTCAGTACATGGTTCTTCAATCTTTACACGTGGAGAAACTCAAGCTTTAGCAACAGTAACTCTAGGAACATCCAGAGATGCCAATCAAATAGATATGCCGTCTCATGAAGGTGAGGAGCGTTTCTACTTACATTATAACTTCCCGCCTTTTTGTACAGGTGAAGCAAGACCTATTCGTGGAACATCGCGTCGTGAGGTAGGACACGGTAACTTAGCGCAACGTGCTTTAAAAGGAATGATTCCAGACGAATGTCCTTATACAGTACGTGTTGTATCTGAAGTGTTAGAATCTAACGGTTCGTCTTCTATGGCAACAGTTTGTTCTGGTACAATGGCACTTATGGATGCTGGTGTGCAAATGAAAAAACCAGTTTCTGGTATTGCAATGGGATTAATTTCTGATGCGAATTCTGGAAAATATGCTGTATTGTCTGATATTTTAGGTGATGAAGATCACTTAGGTGATATGGACTTTAAAGTTACAGGAACTGCAGACGGAATTACGGCTTGCCAAATGGATATTAAGGTAAAAGGATTGTCTTATGAGATTTTAGTGAACGCACTAAAACAAGCACGAGATGGTCGTTTACATATCTTAGAGAAGCTAACAGACACAATAGCACAGCCAAATGCAGATGTTAAAGGTCATGCTCCTAAAATGGTAACAAGACGTATTCCTAATGAATTCATCGGAGCTTTAATTGGGCCTGGAGGAAAAGTAATTCAGGAAATGCAAAAGGAAACTGAAACTACTATCGTTATAAACGAAGATCCTGTAACAGAAGAAGGTATCGTTGAAATTTTAGGTGTTGGTAACGAAGGTATTGATGCTGTAATGGCAAAAATTGATGCTATATTATTTAAACCTGAAGTTGGTAGCGTTTACGAAGTAAAAGTTATTAAGATGTTAGACTTTGGTGCTGTTGTAGAATATACGGATGCACCAGGAAACGAAGTGTTATTACATGTTTCTGAATTAGCTTGGGAACGCACTGAAAATGTATCTGATGTTGTAAGCATGGGAGATGTTTTTGATGTTAAGTACTTTGGGATAGATTCTAGAACACGAAAAGAAAAGGTTTCTCGTAAAGCACTTTTACCAAAGCCAGAAGGTTTTAAGGAAAGAGCACCTAGAGACAATAACAAAGGTGGACGTGATAACAGAAACCGTGACAATCGTGGACGAGATAATCGTAATAGAGATAATCGCAGAGACGATAGAAAATCTAGAGAAGACAAGAAAGAGGATTGATTCTTTAATTCTTAGTATATTTTAAAGCCCAACGATAATGTTGGGCTTTTTTTATGGATTTTTTTAAAAAGTATCATAAATATATTAGGCGCAATTATAAGAATAGCCTCTGTACAATTATGACGGTAAGGGAAACGACCGAGACATTAATACACTTCTAATTAAATTTTATAATTCTAAATGGTAATAAACTATTTAGTTTTTCAATAGGGATCAAATAGAATTTAATTCTATGATGAAACTTATTTTATAAGTTAAAGTTTCATAAATAAGTCCTAAAATAAGTCCAAAACAAAAAAGCAGTCGTAAATCAATAATATCCACAAACTCAAAAAGATTTATGACCTTAAACAATATTTTAAAGCGACTTCAATCCATCAAAAATCAAAATATTCAGGCACTTTCCAATTATACCAAATCTATTTTTCATACAAAAGGAAAAACTGAAAGTCCATATAATAGAATGATATTAATCAGCACATTTGTGTGTATTAGTATCGGACTATACTTTTTTTATGTCTTCCACAATGATCTTGAACAGTTTAATGCTGATAAAACAAGCACTTCATTAGGCTTAACATTTGTTGCTATAGCTACAGTTTTGTTTATCTACCAAGTATTGTTTTTTCTTTTTAAAGCTTATAATTTTTACAAATACAAACCTGTTGCAACTGTTTCAGATGAAGAATTGCCTAGCGTTACTGTAATTGTACCTGCTTATAACGAAGGAAAACAAGTATGGGATACTCTAATGAGCTTAACAGAAAGCTATTATCCTGAAGAAAAGATTCAAATTATTTCTATTGATGATGGTAGTTTGGACGACACTTGGGATTGGATGCTTGATGCAAAAGAAAAACTCGGTAACAAATTAGAAATCTACCAGCAACCTGAAAATAAAGGAAAACGACACGCTCTTTACAGAGGTTTCAATTCAGGAACCGGAGAAGTTTTCGTTACTGTAGATAGTGATTCTATTGTTACCAAAGATACTTTAAGGAATTTGGTTAGTCCATTTGTAAAACACGAAAACTGTGGTGCAGTTGCAGGAAACATTAGAGTGCTTAACAACAAAAAAGAAATGCTTCCTAAGATGCTGGATGTCAGTTTTGTAATGAGTTTTGAATTTGTGAGATCTGCAGAAAGCAACTTAAATTCAGTTTTATGTACACCTGGCGCTCTGGCGGCTTATCGTAGTTCCGCTGTGTTTAAATGTTTACCAGAATGGATCAATCAGACCTTTATGGGGCAACCATCAGATATAGGTGAAGATAGAGCCATGACTAACATGATTTTAAAACAAGGTAAACATGTATTATTCCAAAAAAATGCAGTGGCTTACACCAATGTGCCGGAAAAATATCCTGGCTTGTATAAAATGTTTATCCGTTGGGGACGTAGCAATGTGAGAGAAAATATTGCAATGGCAAAATACGTTTTTACCGATTTTAGGGAAGGTAGTAAACTGGGAAGCCGATTATTGTTTATCACACAAGCCTCAAGAATAATCATGGCCTATCCGTTTATGGCTTTTATGCTATTCTTTGTATTGACGCATCCACTATTGTTTTTAGGATCTACTTTGCTGAGTATTTTAGTACTATCTACCTTTTCAGTTTTATTTTATTCTTACCGTTACAAAATAAAAGAATCTATTTGGGCATACTCATACAGTATTTTCTACACATTTGCACTCTTCTGGATCACGCCTTATGCCATAGCTACAGCCAGTAGAAGAGGTTGGCTAACCCGTGGTTTGGCAGAAAAGAAATAAGCATAACTCTTAAATTAATAATAAAAGCCTGTTCGATTAAAATCCAACAGGCTTTTTTGTTAAAAACTCACAATTTGTCACTGACAACGTGTCCGTTTTTGTAATTTTAAGAACATTCGGGATTTTCGTATTGACAATTTATAGTGAAAAGAGGCACTAATACCTCAAAGATTAAGTCAAATTTCTTAGGATATCCCAATTCTTAAAATTAACCCATCTGTTTGGCACTATCGTACAGTCCTTGCAGTATTAAAATTGAAACATTAAAAATAAACATGAAAGTATTAGTAATTGGAGCCGGCAATATGGGCTTAACATATTCTGAAGGTATGGCGGAATCGCCATTGCTTAGTAAACACAAATTAAGAATATATGACACCGATCCAAAAAAAATTGAGAGTCTGAGTAAAGATTCTAGATTCGATGTTTTTGATAACCTAGATGATTGCTTACCAAAGGCAGATATTGTTTTTATTGCAGTTAAACCCTATCATAGTGATGACTTATTTGAAAAAATGAAACCAATGCTAAACGATGGACAAATTTTTGTGTCGTTAATGGCTGGTGTAACTATTGACACTATTTCACAAAAATTAGATGCAAAAAAAGTGATTCGTACTATGCCAAATTTACCAGCACAGGTTGGGAAAGGAGTGACGTCTTACACGGAATCAGAACCCGTTTCTAAGATTGAACTAATAATGGTAAGAAACCTTTTGGACACAACAGGTACATCTATCCACGTTGATACAGAAAATTTCATTGATGCCTCAACAGGAATTTCGGGCAGTGGGCCAGCTTATGTATTTTATTTTATGCAGTCTATGTTAGAAGCTGCTCTTAAAATGGGCTTTTCAGATTACGATTCCAAAGTTTTGGTGAGTAGTACTTTTGAAGGAGCCATAGAGCTTTTCAACCAAAATAACATTTCCCCAAAATCTTGGATCGACAAAGTTGCATCTAAAGGAGGTACAACCCAAGCTGCTATTGATTCTATGGAAGACAACAATGTAAAACAGTTAATCCAAGATGCTGCCTATGCAGCTTTTGATAGAGCTATAGAATTGGGAAAAGACAAGTAAATTATGAAAAACGAAGTAAAACGAGTGGTCGTAAAAGTTGGCACAAATGTATTGACCAATAGAGAGAATAGAATTTTAGGGCCAGTTTTAAGAGAGTTAGTTAGACAAATAGCTGTTTTGCATGAACAGGAAATTATGGTAATACTGGTTTCGTCTGGTTCTGCAATGGCAGGTAAGGAAGTTTTGGGAGAAACTAATATAACGGATAAGTCTATTAGAAGACAAGTTTATTCCTCTGTTGGTCAACCAAGAATGATGCGTCATTATTACAGCATTTTCCATGATTACGGAATGCGATGCGCTCAAGTGTTGGCGACAAAGCGAGATTTTGATCCAGGCAAACATCGTGAAAACATGATTAATTGCTACGAAGGTTTATTGTCTGAAGGTGTAATTCCTATCGCAAATGAAGATGATGCCGTATCATTAACTATGTCAATGTTTTCAGATAATGACGAATTGGCGAGTTTAGTTTCGGAATTAGTTGATGCAGACAGACTCATTATTTTATCAGATACTGATGGGCTTTATACTGGTCATCCAGATGATGACAAATCTCAAAAACTAACTGAGGTTAAGACCAATGATAATGTTGAAAAATACGTTCAAGCTTCAAATAAAAAAGAAGGAGAAGGTCGTGGTGGCATGGAAAGCAAATTAAAAATAGCCAAGGGAACAGCTAATAAAAACATCCCAACATATATAGCCAATGGTAAACGAGAGAATGTCATTGTAGATATAATTAATGATAAAGAAGTAGGCACAAAATTTATTAATGCCTAAGTGAACTTCAAATAAAAATAAATAAAATGAAACTTTTAAATACAGATATAAAAAATAAAGTTCTAAACTCAATGATTGAGATTTTAGATCGCGAACGGAATAACATAATTGCAGAAAACAAGAAAGATTTAGATGCTTTTCAAAGAGAAGACCAAGCATTATACGATCGTTTAGTTGTCAATAACAAGAAGGTTGATGAGATGATTAAGGCTGTTACAGATGTAATGCAGCAAGGTGATCCTGTTGGCAAGGAAATATCCAACAGAACGTTAAAAAACAAATTGAATATTGTTAATACTACAGCGCCATTCGGTACAATACTCATTATATACGAATCTCGCCCAGATGTAACTATAGAAGCCGCAGTATTAGCCTTTAAAGCCAATAATAAAATTTTATTGAAAGGCGGAAAAGAAGCCTACAACAGTAATGTTATATTAGAAAAATGCTGGCACGAAGCATTAGAGGCAAATGGACTTTCTAAAGATTGGATAAAGTTACTACACCTTAAACGCGAAGAGACACAAGAGTTCTTAAGAAACCCTACAGAACCATTGGATTTAATTGTACCAAGAGGTGGTGAGCGCTTAATTAACTTTGTTAAGACTCACGCTACTTGTGCTGTACTTGTTAGTGGTAGGGGAAACAACTTCTTATATGTTTCAGAAAATGCAGATTGGAGCAAAGCTGTTAATGTAATAATCAATGCAAAAACCGATAAAATATCTGGCTGTAATGCATTAGACAAAGTTTTAATTAACAAAAATCTTCCAGAATACCAGACTAAAGTAAAAATGCTTCAAGAAAAATTAGAGAAGCATAATGTTGAGATCTTAGTTGACAACAAAGTATCTGATATACTCTCCCAAAAGGAAACGGTTTCGGATATTGATGTTTGGTACGAAGAATTTTTAGCACTAAAATTATTGATAGGTGAAGTAGAATCCTTAGACGAAGCTATTGACATTATCAATAAATATTCTGGTAAGCATTCAGCAGCCATCATTACAGAAGACACGAAAGAAGCTTTAACATTTATGCATAATGTAGATAGTGCAGCCGTATATCATAATGCCTCTACAAGGTTTACAGATGGCGGACAAATGGGAGTTGGAGCAGAGTTAGCAATCAGCACAGATAAATTGCACCACCGAGGTCCACTAGGATTAAACCAATTGGTAACTAATAAATATTATGTGTATGGTGATGGTCAAATAAGGGTTTAATATTTTAAAATTCAGAGATTTACAAAAGTTAAAGTCTCTTAAAATTTTGCAATTGTCACTTAAATACTTATATTATAGGTTATGATAACACAAGATAAAGATAAATACGCAGATGAATTAAGTGAGTCAATTACTTATTTAGAAAATTTAGGTTACTCTAACATAAAGGCTGATATTGAGGGTTACGAAACGCCAAAATCGTACCTTAAAAAAGGGAGTGACATTGAAGTTACACCAGATATTGTTGCTGAAAAAGAAGGAAGAAAGCACATTTTTGATTTAAGTTTAAAATCTCAAAAGCCAAGATTATTAAAATCTAAATGGTTGTTTTTAAATACATTAAGTCAAATTAAATCTTACAGATTTAGATTAATTACCAAAAGAGGACACTACAAATTTACCAACGAAACTGTGGACGCTATCAATCTTGATTCGGTTAAACAAATGAAAATCTAAAATTTTTTACCACTATTTTGTAACATTTTGTTGTTGTATTACGTATAATATATAGAACAACTTATTGTTATTTAATCATTGCACAATAAATTTTAGATGAGACAGCTCAAAATTACCAAGCAGGTTACCAATAGGGAAACCGCATCATTAGACAAGTACCTACAAGAAATTGGTAAAGTAGATCTTATTACCGCAGACGAAGAGGTAGAATTAGCACAACGCATTAAAGCTGGTGATCAAATCGCCTTAGAAAAGTTGACAAAAGCTAATTTACGTTTCGTTGTTTCTGTGGCTAAGCAATACCAAAACCAAGGTTTAACACTTCCTGATTTAATCAACGAAGGTAATTTAGGATTAATTAAAGCTGCACAACGTTTTGATGAAACCCGTGGTTTTAAATTCATCTCTTATGCTGTTTGGTGGATTAGACAATCTATTCTTCAGGCATTGGCAGAACAATCTCGTATTGTTCGTTTACCATTGAATAAAATTGGCTCTATTAACAAAATCAATAAGACATTTGCATTTTTAGAGCAAAGTCATGAGCGTCCGCCATCTGCAGAAGAAATTGCAAAAGAGTTGGACATGACCATCAATGATGTTAAGGAATCTATGAAGAATTCTGGGCGTCATGTATCCATGGATGCACCATTGGTTGAAGGTGAAGACTCTAACCTCTATGATGTATTACGAAGCGGTGAATCACCAAATCCTGATAAAGATTTATTACACGAATCTTTAAGAACTGAGATTGAACGTGCTTTGGAAACTTTAACACCTCGTGAAGCAGACGTCATTCGTTTGTATTTTGGTTTAGGAAACCAACACCCAATGACGCTGGAAGAAATTGGAGAAACATTTGATTTAACACGTGAGCGTGTAAGACAAATTAAAGAAAAAGCTATCAGAAGGTTAAAGCATACCTCACGAAGCAAAATTTTAAAAACATATTTAGGTTAGGTTTTTGTATATTTAACGACCAACCTAATAAAGGTAACAACAGTTACAAAACATAACTGTTCGTTTTTTGATTGATGAAAGAACCCACGGCTGATTACCGTGGGTTCACTTTTTTTAATTTTTCCATACCTAACCCTTCCCTGAGTAAATAGACTTTCTTGAAAATCTAATTTTTCTAATATTTAATTTTAATAACTACATTTGCACAAATAAAATATTACCAATTAAAATGGCTTCAAAACTAATTGCTCCTTCTATGCTTGCCTCTGATTTTGGCAACCTTCAACGTGATACTGAAATGGTAAACAACAGTGAGGCTGACTGGTTTCACATAGATGTAATGGATGGACATTTTGTTCCAAATATTTCATATGGAATGCCAGTGATCCAAGCCATTAAAAAGCACGCTACAAAACCTTTGGATGTTCACTTAATGATTGAGCAGCCTGAACGCTATATTGAAGAGTTTGCCAAGTGTGGTGCAGATATTATTACTGTACATTACGAATCTACTGTGCATTTACACAGAACATTGAGGCAAATAAAAGATGCAGGCTGTAAAGCCGGAGTGGTATTAAACATCACCACACCACTTGTAGTCCTCGAAGATATATTGCCAGAATGCTACATGATTTTATTGATGTCTATTAATCCTGGTTTTGGTGGTCAAAAGTTTGAAGATGTTACCTATAAACGGGTTAAGAATCTACGTAAAATGATTGACGAACAAGGTTTGGATACTCGAATTGAAGTTGATGGTGGAGTCACTGACAAAAACATTACACAGCTTGTTGAAGCTGGCGCAGACACCTTTGTGGCTGGCAGTCATGTTTTTAAAAGTGATAATCAAACAGAAACTATTAAAAGGCTTAAGCAGTTGGCCAATTCATAATTAAATTTAAAATTATGAGTTACTTCCATAACCATAGCTATACCCATAGTTATAACTATATCCATAAGACTTACCTGCACCCACTCCGTTAACCACGTAGGCCATGTTCTTTAGTTTTCCTGTTTCATGCAAGTCTTTAGAGTAGCCAAGTAAGTTCTTTTCGGTAAAATTAGCTCTGGCTATATAGATAGTGGCATCTGCCAACTGAGAAATCAACATCGTATCAGTCACTAAAATAGTAGGTGCTGTATCTACAATAATGTAATCATACTCGTGCTTAGCCTCTTCTAATAACTTTTTAAAACGACCATTTGTTAACAAATGTGCTGGATTTGGCGGCACACTTCCTGACAAAATAATATGATGGTTAGGATGCTTTTCAAAACCGTTAATTAGTGCATCTCTCCAATTATATTCCACATCGTGCAAATAATTTGAAAGTCCAGGCTTATGTTTATCTTCATCTATATGTTTATGGATTTGAGGGTTTCTTAAATCAGTACCAATTAGAAGTACTTTTTTATTGATACTAGATAAAGCCAAAGATAAGTTAACACTAACATAGGTTTTTCCTTCCCCTTTAATAGTTGAAGTACAGTAAACCACTTTTCCTTTTTCACTACCTTGAATCGGTAAAATATAATCTACATTAGAACTGAGAATTCTAAAGGCTTCTGCAAGAACAGACCTATCGTTTGGATCATCAAAAACGGTTTTCTCAGTTTTCTTTATATCTGGAATTTCTGCAATAACAGGTATGTCCGTTTTTAATGCAATGATATCTTCTTTGCTATGAAGCTTAGTATCTAACATAAACATAAGATATAAAACCCCAAACGGAATTAACAAACCTCCCAAAAGAGATCCTGCATACACAATTTTTGATTTTGGGGATATAGGTTCCGCACCAGATAAAGCATACTCCACCACCTTAATAGATGGCTCGGTAATGGCTAAATTAATAGCAGCTTCTTCTCGTTTTTGCAGTAATAATAAATAAAGGCTCTCTTTTATTTTTTGTTGTCGCTCAATAGCCTTTAATAATTTTTCTTTCTCAGGTATTTGAGACACTTGCCCTTGGAATCTGCGGTTTCGGGACTGTAGCTGCTCTTGTGATACCGTAAGCTGTTTTATATATGATTGAAGTGATCTGTTAATATTGTTTTTTAAATCTGTTATCTTAGACTCAGCTTGTTTTACCAAAGGGTTATTTGCGCCAGCACTACTTTTTAATTTATCGAGCTCTAAAGCCGCTTTATTATAATCGCCTATCAAATTATTAATCCCACTATTCTCTAATCCAATATCAGCAGGCAAAAGTCCAAATTCCGATCCTGTTTTGAGTACGTCTTCAAGTAAATTTGCTAGTGCTAATTGATTTTCAATCTTAAAAACTTCTTCACTAGACTTTGTACGTTGCTCCAACCCTATTTCTGCATCAACGGTTAGGTCAATGAGGTTATTTTTTTGTTTAAAGTCTTGACGATCCACTTCAATTGAGTCTAAATCTTGAGCTAAATAAATAAAACGTTCATCTATAAAATCTAATGTACGCTTAGACACCAATTGTCTATCGTTAATACCATCTTTATTAAATATTTCAATTAAAGTATTAAGGATATTTTCGGAAAGTGGCATGCTCTCTCCTTTTATACTTAATTGTAAAAGGTCACTTTGCTCTCCTATAGCCTCTACTTCAACTTTAGCTTTTAAATTAAGTGCTGTTTCTTTAACCGGATTAAAGTTAATAAGATAGGTTTTGTCTTCTATCTCTTCAAACGGTATTTGAGAAGCATATCTAATTTCGAAAGGAAGATTATGTTCTTTGTTGTAAGTATTATGTTTAGGAAAATTAAATGTTTTCTCAGTTAATGCATTAGTAATACTAAATTGATTTTTACCAACTACCACTGCATAACTCTTTTTATCTACAATACTGTCTGGATGTATCAGCTGTTCAAACTCAAAAGGTAGTATTGCCAATGGTGATGTTTGTATGGTACCTTCTTCAAAAAATCTGGTATTAAGGTTGAGTTCTCTAACAGCTTCTTCAATTATTAAATATGAGGTTAAGATTTCAATTTCATTCTCAAGATTTATATTAGATCTATTAAATACAAAAGCTGATGTTGGAAGTTCTAATCCTTCAGACTCATCTAATATTTTAATTTTGGCTGTTGTTTGGTAAATCCTTGGTGCATACCGTAAGTAAGCATAGGCTCCCACTAGCATTATAACCATAGACAATACAAACCAAGGCCAGTAGCGCAAATATCGTCTTACCTCTTGCTTTATGTCCATATTATCTTCTTCGCTGCCAAAGGCATTTATATGGTTAAATGAATTATCCATTATTATCTTGTCAATAAAATTGTTACACTCAATGCCAGTGATGCGATAGTAAGTATAGTGCCTACATCACCTACAAAACCGGCTTTCTTTACCCTAGGGTTGTTTGGATTTACTACAATAACGTCATTAGGTTTTATAAAATAGAACTCGCTATTTAGAAAGTCTGTAGAAGTTAAATCAATATGTGCCACTTTCCTTATCCCATCTACCTCTCTAGTAATAAGTACATCTCTTCGCTTACCATTTATAGTTAAGTCATTAGCATAACCCAACGCTTGTAAAAGTGTTATATTTTGTTCTGTAAAATTGTAGGTTCCAGGTTTATTGACTTCACCTAAAATAGTAACTTTTGCATTTACCAACCGAACATTTACCGTGGGATTTTTAAGGTAATCTCCCTCCGTTAATATACCTTTTATTTTTGTGGCTAATTGTTGGGTTGTAAGGTTAGCTGTAGAGATATTACCTAAATTTGGCAGATTTATCGTATTGTCAATGGAGACTAAATAACCATCAAGCTGCAACAATTGTATGCTTTGTGCTTGTACGCCTTGGGATATGCCTTTGTTATAAATCAAAGCAGCTTCGGGTTCTAAGCTTTCAATAGAAATTCTTAAAATATCATTGGGCTGTATAGTCGCACTAGAATAATTCAAGTTATTATTTACAATGTTATCAGCATCTTGCAGGTAAAGAATATCCTTTTTTGAAGCACAAGACGACAAGATCATCAACACAAATAGGCAACAGAATTTCTGTCTCATTTAATTACAGTTTATTAAGCAACAAATATAACGTATTTACACTATTGGCAAAGCAGCAGATGTAATTATGCTTAAGCCTTATTTAAAATCTTTTTTATTGCAAATGGCGACATATATAGTACTGAACCGTAAAGCAATAAGCAAATAATTTGATTATTTAGATCTAAATGAAGTAGATTGAAGGCTATAACAATAATTATTAGATTAATTACCGAAATTAATAACGTAGTTCTTCTATGGCTAAACCCCTTTTGTACAAAGCGATGATGAATATGATTTTTATCAGCCTTAAAAGGACTGGCTTTATGTATAAATATTCTAATAAAAAAGATACGTAAAGTATCTAGTAAGGGATAAAAAAGCAATGCAAATGCCAATGCTGGCGAAGCTCTATAATAAATAGAGTCTATATCTGTTTGTGCTGTATTAATAAAACTAATGGTAAAAAATGCTAGCAAAAAGCCCACGATCATAGAACCTGTATCACCCATAAAAATTTTATTGTCTTTTGAAAAATTCAACCTTAAAAAAGCAATAAGTGCTCCACAAAGTGCTATGGCTATTGTAGCCAAGCTTAAATTACCTGCATTGACAAAAAAATATACAAATATGCCACTAATACAAAAAGCTATTGTACCAGCCAAGCCATCCACTCCATCAATAAGATTAAAGGCATTGATAATAAGTATATAAACAAATAGCGTAAAGCCAATAGATATTGAATATGGCAATACATCTATATGTAAAATATTAGAAAATCCTATAATCCGTGTATCCGTAAATATTACAAGCAACGCTACTACTAGTAGTTGGCCACCAAATTTTTTTCCTGCAGACAATACCGTTAAGTCATCCTTCAATCCTAAAAAAAACAAAATTGTAACTCCACCCATTACCAATAGAAGAACTTTAGTATTTAAGAAAGCTCCAATCAAGGTCATCACTACAATAAGACTTAGAAAAATACCTATGCCACCCAAAGTAGGAGTGCGGTCTGCATGCATACTTCTACTATCTGGTTCGTCCATAAGGTGTTTTTCTTTGGCAACGAAAAGTATGGTAGGAAATGTTTGAGCTGCAATAAAATATGCGAGAATAAATGCTGTAAATAACCAAATTATTAGGTGGTTATGTGGTGAGAAATTCTCTACTAATGATTTAATCATATCAATGGATGTCTAAAAAAACATGAGGGTATATACAATATACAAATTTATATCTGTGTGAATTAAGTTGTTATAACATAAAGTTATTTATCAATTAAAACCTTAACGATTCTACCAGCAGTTTTACCATCCCACAGTGGTATGTCGGTGCCTTTTTTCCAATTGCCAGTAAATAATTTGTTTAAATAGGGTTTAATATTCTTAGGGTTTGTGCCTACAAGCTCATTAGTTCCAAGGGTAATGGTTTCTGGTCGTTCTGTATTATCTCGCAATGTCATGCAAGGTACACGCAGTATTGAAGCTTCTTCGGTGATTCCACCAGAGTCTGTTATGACGGCTTTTGCGCGTTCCACTAAATAATTGAACTCAAGATAGCTCAGTGGTGCTATGAAGTGTAATCTTGAATGGGAAATATTTAAACGTTCTAAAATCTTAGCTGTTCTTGGGTGCACAGGGAAGATAAGCGGCACATTTTCTGTGTGCGCTATAATCTCATCTATCATTGCTTTTAGTTGACTCTCCTCATCTACGTTTGCCGGTCTGTGCAACGTCATTACAATGTACTCTTTTTCCTTTAGGTTAAGTTCATTCCAAACGTTAGGTGCCTTAAAATTAGGACGCTGTTTTAAGAGGGTATCTATCATTGTATTGCCTACATAGAAGATAGCTTCGTCCTTAACTCCGTTTTGCTTTAGTGTATTATTTGCTGTTTCTGATGTGGTGAAGAAGTAATTGGTGATGCTGTCTGTCACCAAGCGGTTTATTTCTTCTGGCATGGTCCAGTCGTTTGAGCGGATGCCACCTTCTACATGGGCTACTTTAGTGTGCAGTTTTTGGGCGACCAAGGCACATGCCATTGTAGAGGTTACATCTCCAACCACCAACACTAAATCAGCAGGGTTTGCCATTAATTCCTTTTCAAAAGCTATCATAATTGCGGCTGTTTGCTCGGCTTGTGTGCCTCCGCTACATTCTAAATTAACGTGTGGCTCTGGGATTTGAAGCTGCTCGAAGAAGCTACCGGACATGTTTTTATCGTAATGTTGGCCTGTGTGTACCAATCTGTAATCTAGATTGTTCCCTTTGTTCTTTGCTTTATTGATGGCGTGGATGATTGGAGCAATCTTCATAAAGTTTGGTCTGGCACCTGCTATTATAGTAATGTTGTACATGTGATGTTTGGATTGTTGGATTATTCGGTTTTTTAATTGATGGCTAAACTGGTTTAATTATGCTTCTTGTTTTGTAGGAAAAAACATGGGTTCACCCGCTTATGACCCGCTTAAGACCCGCTTATGATGCGCTTGTGCCCCGAAGTAGCCATACTGATTTGATAAAAACGAATTGTTTTAAAGTTAATGACCTTCTTTTTGATGCGGTAAAAATATGTTTTTATCTTCAATATTTCCCAAGGTTTAGATTTAAAAAAAACTTCACCAAATGGATCTGGCGCTTTATTCTTGATGGTTGATTGATAAGGCGATATGTCCACTCCATATTGTTTTTTACCCACCATTGTGGTGCGCGCTTTACGTTGCCGGTATAGACATCGAAACTGCCTCCCAAACCTTGGTATGTTGCTGGATGTTGTTGTTGTATGCGCTCCATAAGGTTTTCTTGCTTTGGGGATCCCATTGCTACAAATACCACATCTGGTTGGTGGTGTTTTATATCGCTGATTAAGGCGTGTTCTTCTGCTTCGGTCTTAAGGTAGCCGTTTCTGAAATTGGTGATGTTGATGCCATTGAATTCTGTTTTTAGTTGGGCTACGGTTTGCTCAATAATGGCTTGTTTTCCGCCTATAAAATAAAATGACTTTGTTTTATAGTGTGCCTTGATGACATCTAACCAGAGCTCGCAACCCGGAATCTTTACTGCGGATTTGTGTCCTTTTTTCTGTAACGCCCAAACGGCCCCTATACCATCTGGATAGCCTAAATTTCTGTTGATTATGGCTCGGCTTTCATCTGTGGCGTGTAAAATTTTTTCGGCATTGACTGCCACCAATATTTTATGGTTTTTTAACGCATAGTCTATGAGCTGCTTACGTGACTCTGGAGCGTAAGTAATGACACCGTTAAGGGTTTCGGACTTCATTTTTAATGGATTGGGCTTCTAAAATATAGTGCGCCATGGCATTGAACATAAAGGCATTGCTCCAGCGCATATATGGTATTTTTGAGCTTATGCCTTTTCTAAATTGGTAGTAAAAATAACCTTTTTTATGTTGCATATTGTTGATAGTCCAGAGTAAAACTTTAGTGATTAGCGTTTTATTGGAATTAAAGACATTTAACTTGGAAGCGGTTACCACTAATTGTGCAGGACAGTGGATATCTACAGGATAGGTTTTGTTGTGGTAATACTTAGGCATGCCGTTGTTCTCAAAGAAGTTTTGGATATAAAACTCCATGCCCTTGTTGATGTATTTTTGAACGGATGTATCTCCTGTGTTTTGCTGATAGGTTTCTATGGCGTCTAAGTTAAAGCCTGTGTGGAAGCTGTCTTTCCAGGATTGGATTTTTAATAGTCCGTAGATCCACGAGCCATCTGGTTCTTGCAGATTGCATGCTGCTGTTACTGCTTCTTTAGCCAGTTGTAGGTGGGTTTGGTTTTTGGTGTATTTATAGGAATAGCTCAATATTTTGGCTCCTAAGAGTGATGCATTAATTACCGTGTTATTGCCCTCTTTGATGCTATAGGAAAACATGATGCCGTTGCCTTGTGGTGTACGGGACAAATCATTTGTAACGAAATCTGCTGCTGATAGTGCTGTCTCTAAAACGGACTTATTCTTTGTGATATTGTAGCTTTCTATCAGAGCTTCAACACAAAAACAGGTGGCTACCACAGTTGGTGTATTTTTTTCGAACAAAAACAAACGCCTTGCTTGCCAATCGAAATTGTAGCCCCAACATGCTCCTGAATAGCCTTTGGATTGTAGGCGCAGTAAGAGTGCTGTGCTATCCTTGATCTGTTTTAGCAGTTCTTCTGCTGAGCCAAAGGCAGTGTTGCCTTGTTGTGCTGCTTGATATAGTTTGCAGTAGCCCAATAGGAACAGGCTTACTCCTTTGGCGTTGTGTTGTTTGGGGACTAAGAATAATTTTCTGAAATTGATGGGGCTTCTTTTAAAGCCTTGTATCCATGCTAGTCTTGCCACATCCCAATGTTTGAATGGTAAGGCCTGGAATACTTTGGAGTTTAGACCGTCGTATGGGTCCCACCCTTTGAAGTTTTGGGCTTCGCAGTAGGTTTTTAGGCTTTTGAAGCTTGTTTTTATTTTATCTAGGGATATTAGAGGCATTTTTTATAATTATCGTGTCTTAGTGTGGTTTCAAATTTAGGGTCTTTCTTTTTAAGTCTTGGACTGTTGATTGATTTTTTAATGTTTTAGTTGACGTATTTTTTTTAGAGGAATTTTGTTTTTTGATATTTTTCTTGAGGGGATTCTTGGCTTTTGCTTTGAATGACATTGTGTTTTGATGGTGTTATGTGTTTTTTAGATTCTTCGCTGTGCTCTGAATGACATGGATGCTCTGAAGGACATTGTGGTTTGAATGACATATTGCTATGGATGGTATTTTGGTTATTATTATGTGAGGCTTTTGTTTAGATTCTTCGCGTTACTCTGAATGACATTTGCTCTGAATGACAGCAAGCTCTTAATGACAGTACTTCCTAAAATGCACTTGTCATTCAGAGGGAACGCAGTGACCGAAGCATCTTTGTTGCTTGGTTATGGATTCTTCGCTTTCGCTCTGAATGACAACTATGCTCTAAATATCAATTTGCTTTCCTCCTTGCTTGATTGATTCCAGAACTTTGAAGGATGCTTTGGTTACGGCAATTACTTCTTTAAAAGGGATTGGTGCTTTGCCCTCCTTAAGCAGTCCGTTTACAAAAGCTTCTACCATTTCTTTTTGACCTTTGTTTTGGTTTAGAATCTTCTTCTTTTTTGGTTTTCCTTTTCCGTAAATCTTAAGCTCCTTAAAATCGTTAAGTGTTGCTGACATACCTGCTGAAAATACCTCAACATATTCCTTCGTCATCGCTTTAGAACCATTGGCATAGTAACCGATAACTCCTGATGATCCGTTTTTAAATTGAATGAGGATGTTCAACGTATCATTTGTATTGTGGACATTGGGCAATGCCGTTGCTGAAACCTTGGTTGGTACGCTTCCGTTTAAATATGTTAGGTAGTCAATAAAATGACAAACTTCTCCCAGAATGCGACCTCCTCCAATCTCCAGGTCTTGAATCCAGTTGTCGGTAGGAATTGCACCTGCGTTAATACGGTATATCATGGTCATTGGACTATTACCGAATGCTTTTTTCAGTTTATTGGTCAGTGGCGAAAAGCGACGGTTAAAGCCTACCATTACTGCTTTATTGGCTTTTGATTGGGCTTGTATTATTTCTTCCATTTCGGACTCCAAGAGACATAATGGTTTTTCGACGAATACATTTTTATTGGCCTCTAATGCTTTAAGCACATAGCTCCCATGTGAATCGTGACGTGTAGCTACAAAAACGGTGTTTGTTTTATCGTCTAGTACATCATGTTCTTGGGTGGCACAAAACTGGAACTTAAATTTTTCGGCCACACGTTTGGATGTTGTGCCTGTATTTGTGAGGACTCCTATTCTACCAACCTGGTTTGTTTCGGGAATGTTGGGCAATAAATTGCCCTGTGCGTAACTGCCCGCTCCTATGAAGGACACATTGATTTTACCAAGTGCTTCAGTTTCAGAGGTAGCAATCTTAGCCTTGGATATGGTTTTATCCGTATCGTATTTTAAGGCTATGCCTGTAAAGGGTTCGGTTTTATTCACCACGAGGTCGAATGCTGCTTTGGCTTCTTCAAATTGAAACTGGTGTGTGGTGAGGTAATCGATATCAATTCGGTTGGAGGCTATTAAATGCTGAAAGGCCTCCATGTTGCGTTTTTCTGTCCAACGGACATAAGCCACGGGATAATCGATGCCTTTTTCTTCGTAGTTAAGGTCGTAGCGTCCGGGGCCGTATGAACATGCCATTTTAAGTTCGAGCTCTTTACGATACCAAAACGGATCGCGATCGAAGCCTGTTGGCACTGCACCCAACACTACCACTTTTCCTTTTTTGCGCGCTATTGCACCCGCAAAGTTTATAGGATCCAAACTGTTGGTTGCTGCTGCAATGATTACCGTATCTGCGCCTATTCCGTTGGTTGCGTTCTGTATTTGTTCTTCTATTCCTGATGTACCTCTTGTTAATCCTAAATCAACAACTTTATTATCCACAGCTTGTTTTACCGCTGTTTCGGACACATCGATACCGATGACAGTAACACCCGATGCTTTGAGTATTAAAGCGGTCAATTGTCCTAAAAGTCCGAGCCCAACAACCACACAGGATTCTCCCAAGCGCATATCTGCTTGTCGAACTCCTTGCATGGCAATGGCACCTAGTGTGTTGTATGCGGCATCCTTTAAATTGGCATTAGCGTTTAGTTTTACACAAAGGTTGGTTGGTACTGAGACGATTTCGGCATGGTTTGCGTAACCTGCGCCTGCGCATGCTACTTTGTCGCCTACTTCAAATTCGGTAACCCCTTCGCCCACTTCAACCACTTCGCCAGCACAACTGTAGCCTAAAGGTGAGTAGGCATCAAGTTTTTTCATTACGGCTCTGTAGGTTTGGATAGGCCCTTGTTTTTTAAAGGTATCTATAACCTGTTTAACCTGTTGCGGGCGTTCCTTTGCTTTACCCAGAAGACTTTTACGTGCTGCAACAACGGTTGATCCTTCTGTACCTGCACTGATGATAGAGTAGTGATTTTTAACAATGACCATGCCTTTGCCCAATTGCGGATAAGGCACGTCTTGTATTACCATATCACCAGAACCGAGTTTTTGTGTTAGTTGTTGCATTTATGTTGCATTTAGTTTAATTCGTTTTTATAAATAAATGAGGTCTTAGTAACAAAATACCAAAAATCCCCCAAATTAATATATTATAATAGTAATATAAGCCAGGAACCAAACCAATACTATCGATAAAATACATACCAAAAAGCATTAGTCCAAAAACTCTGACTTTTTTGTTCATTTTTAGTGAAATGTGAGCAACTTTAATTAAAAAAACAACTAAAAACAATACACCAATAATACCATTTGTCAATAATACACGGAAAAATTCATTATGTACTGGCCGAGATAATCCATCACCAAACCATTGAAAAAATACATTTTGCTCTTTAGTCCAGAACTGCCAATATTCTTCCCATATATAGCCTCTACCAGCTAATGTATATCTTACATCTTTAACTTCGCCAGATTGATAACCTACTTCTTTACTAAAAAGTTGCTCAATATTAGCAACAACCACATCCCCAAAAACAATAAATATTACAAACAAACCAATCATTATCAAAAATGATTGTTTAATTTTCGATTTTGAAAAAAGTAACATTAAGACAATCCATAAAATAAAAATACCAACACCCGCTTTACTAAAAACGGAATATATCGAAACAACAGCACTACTAGCCATCACAATTAAAAACACTTTAATCCAGATGCTTCTTATTTTAAAGACATACTGATAAATTAGTACTGATATTAATGTCATAAAACCATAAAAACGCACAGGGAAAGCGTCATGATAGAATCCAACATATCTCGTTAAGCCTATAGTTGCTCGTTCATGAAAGATTACACCTGTTTGCATTTGGAATAGACTTACTAAAATAGGAAAAACGCCTCCAATTATTATAGCCAATAGCAACTGTTTCAGTCGTTTTTGATTAGTTATGAAAATAGGAATTAAAAAAAATCCTAAGAAAGAATTAAAACTTAAAAAAGCGTTCTGAAATACGCCCACAGGTTTTTCAAATACACCCCAAATAATCCCAAATGACATTGCTACGAAATATATCGTTGCAATCCGTAACCAAAATTTAGGTACAATTTTTCTTTTTTTGAACAAATTAAAAAATAAAAAAGGAACTAAAAACCCCTGTATGGCGAGTACTGAAAATGGGCCTATTTCATATTCCCAAAATGCATCTATTATGGATTTTGTGGCTATAAAAACCAAAAACGCAGCAAACATGCCTTTTTGATATCTTGTAATTAAGATAACTAATAAAATAAAAAAGGCGAATATTATCATTTAACAAGTTGGATTAAAGGTAAATGTTTGCCATTTCTTGATTTTTTAATCCCCTCAACTTCAAAGAATTCCAATTCGAATAATTTAAATCGTTGTCGGATTATATTAAAAAATCTTGTTTCTTTAAAATTAGCAGATTTTATATATTTCACTTCGAGTTTACCTTTTTGCTTCTGCACAAATTGAATAGAAGCAATAAAATCCCATAATTCGTTATGAATCCCAAAAAGATAAGGACCAAAAGCTCTTTTAATAAAATTAGTGTCATATATAAACTCTTGAATCCTTCCATTGATATGTTTCAATTTGAAAAAATTATCTACTTCACAAAATTGATATGACCTATCAGCATAATCTCCTGTGAAATAGTTTTGAAATATGGTACCATATGTGTTAAATGAATTGCCTAGTATCAAATCTTTATCTCCCTCTTTAAACAAATCCACCCTTCCGTATGTTGGATAAAAATGGAATTCTTTGCAATCATCACAAAACCTTGCTAAAACTGCATATTCACTATGTCCATACCAGTGGGATATTGGTATCCGAAATTTCTGTTTGAACCAGTTCATTTGAGGAACAGGGAAAGCCTCCGACCCAGCAAGAACACCATTTATTGGAAATGTTTTGAATTTATCAATACCCCAAAAATCAATGAGAAAAAATAAATTACTAGGATAAACATGGAGATAATAGGGCTTATTACTAAAAATTGCTTCAAGTTCATGCTTATTCTCCTCAACAAAAAAATTTTGTGAGATAATCAGTGCATTTTCAAAAAAACTATATTTTTTATTTTGATTAGGCATATTGCCTCTAACGACTATCCTATAATCAAAATTATTATAGCCTATTCTACTCCAAATATCAAAAAGATAGGCTCTTTCTTTCTGTCTGGAACTGAAAATGTCTTGAAAAAAGATGAAAGGCTCTCCAGTCGTACCACCAGTTCTTACTTTTCGAAGGGGTAATAACAGAGGTTTTTTAAGAAATTTATTATTAGTTGCTATTTCGTCTTTCGTGTTATAAGTTATTGTTTCTTCTCTTTCTGCTTTATAACTCAACACTTTTTCTCTACTCCACTGCTTAGATTGTTTTATCAGAATTAAATGATAAAAAAAAGCTGGCCCTAGAATTATATGCCTCAATAAATTAGTTAAAAATTGCATTATATATTTTTTATCACTTTAATAGGATTGCCAATAGCAAGTGTGCGGGAAGGTATATTCTTATTCACTACACTACCAGCACCAATTACAGTACCATTTCCTATAGTAACATTCATTAACACAACTGTATTAACTCCTATAAACACATTGTTACCTATCACTATTCTCCCTCTAGGATTAGCACCTGGATTCATTTGTTTAATTGCACCATCGTGAGCCAGCAATACACAACCACTTGTAATATGAACGTTATCACCAATTTCAATCTCACCAAACTGTGTATCAATTTTAGCACCTAAACTAATAAAAGTATTATTCCCTATTTTTACACCATTCATTTTTAAATAGGTATAGAAAATAAATCTAATAATTTGCCCAACGTAAAATGTAATCTTTCTAGCTATTGTTTTCATTCATTAACAAATTAAATAGGTTAATATACTTATTGACCACTTTACTTTCTTCAAATTCATTGTCAAATGTAATTTTTCCATTCACAGACAATGTTTTCCTGAGATCTTGATTTTCTAACAAACTGATAATACTTTCTTCAATTGATTTTAAATCCCCTGGATTTACCAGCATTCCGTTATAACCATCTTTTATTACATCCTTATTTGCACCCACAGGAGTGGTAATAATGGGTAATCCGGCAGCCATTGATTCTAATATAGACCTCGAGAACCCTTCTGAGTAGGATGGAAGTAAGAATAGCCAACTTTGCTTTATTAAATTCAATTTATCCTCTCCGGATACAATACCTGAATTTTGATAGTTTTTTTTAAATTTTGAATTAAGAATTTGTGATTCAACATCAAAAGGGTCTTCATATACTATTTTCTCTCCAGTAAGTTGATTATATCTAACACCTGGCTCACCTCTTCTTATGTTACCACAAAATACAAATTTAACTTCAGGAAATTTAGAGGCTACAATAGGTATGACCTTGAGAACATCTGTAAAACCCTTTGCTTTAGTAAGGTGACCAAAAAATAAGACCTGAGGTTTAATGGATAAATTAGTTCTATCCAATGATTTAAATAAATTATCAACCGTATTCGGAATAACAAATATTTTATCATCACTTACTAAGCCTTTAAATTGATTTTTTAAACAGTAAGATTGTACAATTGCAGCATCAACAAAATTACAGGTATATTTAATTAGCTTTTTAGTAAACGGTGTAAAGGTTCTATAATTAATATCTAAATGACTTCCTCTGAAATGAATCACTTTTTTAATACCGAACAGCTTACACTGAAGTATAAACCAGATATCTCGTCCTAACCAACCAATTTCTGTTGGAGTTACTAAATGGTAAGCAATGTCTGGTCTTTTAAAAAGAAGTCTTTTAAATAATTTTAAATTGAATGTTATTACTGAAAAAAGAGCCCTGAAATCAACTTTTCCTTTTTTCGAATTATCTTTTCTAACGTTAGTATTGAGAAAAATTATATTAAAATGATTTCTTAAATCTGATTCTAATAACTGCTTACTACTAAGCTCTGGCCCTGAATATGGAGGCGGAAAAGGACCAATAAACAGTAATTTTGTTTTATTTTTTTTCATTAAGGGCAGATACTATTTGTTCTCTCCAAATATCAATACTCAAGGTCTTAGAGGTTTCGTAAGCGGCAATACAAAAGTCTTCTATTTTTTTTCTATTGTTAAGAAACTCTTCTATTTTTTTTAAATCATTTTTAACGATAAAACCATTTTCATTCTCTTTTAAATAACTAATTTCTGGCCCATGCCTATCTGCACTAAGTGTTGCATATGGTCTTCCATAAGCAAAAGCATGATTTATTGATAATCCAGATAATCCAGGAACAAAAACAAGACTAGCATCCTTCATTATTGGTGCTATTTTTTCTTCATCTACTAAAGTCCCATGCCATTTTATGTTAGGATTTAAAGAAACTGCTTTTATAACTTTTTCTCTTTCTGGACCATCGCCTATAATATTGAGAATGTAGTTTTCATTGAACTGGTTAGAGATTTGATTAAAATAATCTATTATAAAATCTACTTTTTTTGATTTAATTAATCTCCCTATGAAAACTAGACTTATTGGATTTCTCGGCGGCAATTCAAAAAAATAATGTTTTTCGATCTCTGATGTATCAATAGCATTATTTGCCCAATCTGCTTTTTCGGGATTTATAAGTTTACCACTAATAGCCTTAGTATAAGATTCTTCGGTATAAAAAATTACTCTATCTAAAAAAAAATAAAAGAATCTTGTAATTAAAGTATCAATAATACCAACATTCCCTTTTTTAGGCTTTATATAGGTATGATTGTAAGAGAAAAGTTTAACATTTTTATACCATTTTCTTATCACAATTGCATAAAGAAACAGTATTATATTCTTTTTTTCGGCAGGAATCAATATCCAGTCATAATCTTTAAAATTAGTTTTCAATGCTTTTCTTATCTCGCTGGACCAGCCAAATTTGTATTTAGGAACCTCCAGTCTAATAGATTTAAAATCTAAATTATCCAGCAATTCTTTATCGCTAGGGTCAGATCTGCCAGAACCAGCTAATACAGTAAGATCAATACCCTGAGCATTAGCAAAATGATTTAAATACCGTGCTTTGTAATGATTAAAATTTGGTGCTAGCCACAAGATTTTTATTGCCATCTAAGTAAGCTTTTATATATATTATAATAGTCCTGTTCCATCCGTTGAATACTAAATTTATTTTTTACATAGCTTATTCGCTTTTCTCGTTTTGCGTCTATTTTATTTCGGTTTTGAGCATAATATAATAAACGGGTAGTAAGTTCTTCTTCATCCTTAACAATGTTTTTAGGTTCTAGAGGTTCCACCACTTCTTTTAAACCACCTGAATCCTTAAAAGCTAGTACGGGCAAGCCATGTAGATAGGCTTCAACTGCCACCAAGCCAAAACCCTCATTATCTGAAGGGTGTACCAGAATATCGAATTTGGTATAGTAATGGTTGGTATCCTCAACATAACCCACTAATTCCGTAGAAGCCTGCAAGTTCAATTCTTTTATCTGTTGCTGTATAGCAACATACGCCTCACCGTCACCTACTAACACTAATTTAGCACTCCCTCCTTTTTCTAAAAAAGATTTAAAGGCATTTAACAGTCTATCCACACGTTTTCTAAATGTGAATCGAGACATTAAACCTATAACGAATTCCTTATTGGAAGCTTTATGTTGTTGTTTTTCAATGTGTTCAATTTTTACACCATTCAAAATTACTTTACTTTTTTTATTGTTTATTTTATAGTTACTCTTTGCTTTTGATAAGGTATAACGAGAGTTTGCGACAAACACATTCACAGTTCCTAAATAATACTGTTTAATTTTTTCCCTGAACCAGTATTTTACTGGGTTCTCAGATCTTATTCCCTTAGATAAGCCATGTATGGTATAGACCACCTTTGCCTTAGACGCTTTTGCTGCAGCCGACCTTAAGGCCGAAAAACTATGCAGATGAATAACATCAAAGGTGTTAAATCTGTCTCTTATACACATCTCCGAGCCCACGAGACAGGCAGAAATC
>OLHK01000103.1_pt1 | contig 27901 bp, 24 predicted proteins | sample 1609371 | NCBI WGS metagenome assembly OLHK01 (sample SAMN05416779, study PRJEB24817) | seawater metagenome | isolation source: Sea water | place: Canada:Atlantic | collected 2013-11
AGATTTCTGCCTGTCTCGTGGGCTCGGAGATGTGTATAAGAGACAGATATATATAAAGCTACATTTAGTAGCTTTTTTTGTAGGATAAATCTTTGATAAATCCTTAAAATGTTAAAAAAATATGCATTACATCGATTTATAAGGCATTTTAACGTTATAATTGAAAAATAGTTTGATATTAGCAGTCCCAAATCTAATTAACCAAATTTACCATAAACTTAACCAACTAAGTTGCCCCAAATCTATCATAAACTACCGCTTATGAAAACTAAAAACCCAAATCTACCAGAAACTTCCTTAAGCGAAAATGTTATGCTTTCAAATTTTAAAGACACCATAAGAGTAATATCTGGTGTTTTAAAATTGACTAAAAAAATATTTATGCTATAGCCCTTTGGGTATAGCATGGATTAATTTTTTAGTGTAGTCCTTTTCGGGTGCTTCATAAATTTTATCTGCATCTCCAATCTCTTCAATTTCACCTTTATTCATAACCAGTAATTGATCTGCCATGTATTTAACCACAGCCAAATCGTGGGATATAAATATATAAGTAAAGCCAAATTGCTCTTTTAAACTGTTTAAAAGGTTTAATACTTGTGCTTGGACAGAAATATCTAAAGCCGAAACCGATTCGTCACAAACTATTAGTTTAGGTTCTAAAGCAATAGTCCTAGCGATACCAACACGCTGTCGTTGCCCACCAGAAAACTCATGCGGATAACGGTTAAAAGCTGAATCATCTAATCCAACCTTATTTAAAATATCTAATACTTTTTCTTTTCGCTCAGTGTTATTTTTTCCAATGTTGTGCACTTTCATAGGTTCCATAATAGCGTTCCCAACGGATAACCTCGGATTTAATGACGCAAATGGATCTTGGAAAATAATTTGAATATCCTTTCTTAATTGTCGTAGTTCTTTTTTATTGAGGCTAGTGATTTCTTTTCCTTTATAGAGAATACTTCCAGAGGTTGCTTTATCTAGTTGTAGAATGGCATTTCCTAGTGTAGATTTTCCACATCCAGACTCTCCAACCAAACCAAGAGTTTCGCCTGGGTAAACTTTAAAACTAACTCCATTTACGGCTTTAAAAGGTTCGTTTTTAGAAAACCAACCTGTGTTGGTAAAATAAGTTTTTTCAACATTATAGACTTTTAGCAAAGGTTTTTTAGCATATAATATTTTATGGTTCTGTATTCTGTCAGTTTTAGTGATAACATCATGCTTTACAGTATTGCCCATAAAATCAGCAATGGTAGGTAAAGTTTCTAAACGTTTTTCTGTTGAAGGTCTGGCTGCAATTAGCGCTTTAGTGTAATTATGATTAGGGTTGTTGAAAATTTCTGAAGTCAATCCCTGTTCCACAATCTCACCTTTATACATCACCAAAACTTTATCCGCTAATTCAGATACCAAAGACAAATCGTGAGAGATAAAAAGAATACTCATTTTAGTCTCATTTTGAAGGTCTTTCAACAATTCCAAAATCTCTTTTTGAACCGTTACATCCAATGCAGTTGTTGGTTCGTCAGCAATTAGGAGTTTAGGTTTGCAGGCAATAGCCATAGCAATCACTACACGTTGTTTCTGGCCACCAGAGATTTCGTGCGGATAAGCTTTGTAGATGCGTTGTGGATTTGGAAGTTTCACTTTTTCAAACAAATGCAAAACTTCAGATTTAATTTCTTTTAATGATAAATTTGTATGCCGTTTAAGGATTTCTTCAACCTGATTTCCACAACGCATAGAAGGATTTAATGAACTCATGGGTTCTTGAAAAATCATAGCAATGTCTTCCCCTCTAATACTCTGAAATTCTTTTTCAGAAAGTTTTACAATGTTTTTATCTTGAAAATGAATTGTTCCCGAAGTTATTTTTGAAACTCCTTTTGGCAATAAACCCAATACCGCTAAAGAAGAAATGGATTTACCAGAACCAGATTCGCCTACCACAGCTGTGATTTCATTTTCAAGTAATTCAAAAGAAATGTTGTGTATAACTTCGGTTTCAGTTGAACTGCTGAAAAATGAAATTGAAAGATCTTTTACCGAAAGTAATTTGGGTCTAAGCATAGGTAAATGTAGTTATTTTCTTCAAAATTGTTGTGGTAAAACCGTAATCTAAAATAATAAGTTGTTGTTCATCGAAAACGTTTTTTCAAAAATGAGTTTTTAACAAGATTTTAATAGTTTCGTTCGACTTTTAATAAAAAATTAATTAATATCATAAACAAATCTCATGAAAAACAAAATTACATTACTACTTATGTGTTTCCTTTTTGTAGGAAATCTTTTCGCCCAAGAACGAGAGTGTTCTACGATGGAAAATTTAGAGTATCGAAAACAACTGAATCCTGCTTTAGAATCCAGGATGGAGCAAATTGAAACTTTTACACAAGCTAAAATTGCAGAAATGCAAACCAATCGTATAGATGGTAATATTATTACTATTCCGGTTGTAATTCATGTATTATATAGAAATAGTACGGAAAATATTAGTGTCGCTCAAATTCAATCGCAAATAGATGTATTAAACGAGGATTTTAGAAGAACAAACCCAGATGCCGACAACGTTTGGTCTCAAGCGGCAGATTCTGAAATTCAATTTTGTATGGCAACTGTAGATCCTAATGGAAATGCTACTACAGGTATTACCAGAAAATCCACTACAAGACAAGATTGGGGAACAACTGACGATATGAAAAAAGCATCCCAAGGAGGTGTTAACCCATGGAATACAAGTGAGTATTTAAACATGTGGATTGTTCCTAGAATGACCAGTGGAGGAAATACTATATTGGGATATGCACAATTTCCTGGAGGTAGTGCAGCTACTGATGGAGTGGTTATGGCTTATAATTACTTTGGACGTGTAGGCAATGTATCTGCTCCTTTTGATGGAGGAAGAACTACAACGCACGAGGTAGGTCACTTTTTAAACTTAAGACATATTTGGGGAGACGCTAATTGTGGCAATGACTTTGTCAGTGATACACCAACGCATCAAACTTCTAATGGAGGTTGCCCAATTGGCCAGGTTTCTTGTGGAAGTACTGATATGGTTCAAAATTATATGGATTATACTAACGATTCATGCATGAACTTATTTACACAAGGTCAAAAAAATAGAATGAGAGCCACATTATTATCAGGTGGTTTTAGAGCGGCTTTGGCTCAATCAGACAAATGTGGTGGTGGAGGTTCAACTCCTACATGTACAGATGGAGTTCAAAATGGTGATGAAACAGGTGTTGACTGTGGTGGATCTTGTACGCCTTGTCAAACAGGAAACCAATATTGCGCATCTCAAGGCGATAGTGTTGCTGACGAGTACATTTCTAGAGTTCAAGTTGGAAGTATCAATAAATCATCTGGAGCACAATTGTACTCTGATTTTACAAGTACTTCAACAGATTTATCTAAAGGAACATCTTATACAATAACTGTAACACCAACTTGGACAGGTACTACATATTCTGAAGGTTTTGCAGCATGGATAGATTATAACAATGATGGAGACTTTTCAGACACTGGTGAATTGATTTTCTCTAAAGCTGCATCTACAGCTACATCTGCAAGTGGAAGCTTTACCGTACCATCTGGAGCATTAACAGGAGAAACTAGGCTGCGTGTTTCAATGAAGTACAATGGAGTGCCAACACCTTGTGAAACTTTTGATTATGGTGAAGTTGAAGATTATACTGTAAACATTGAAACAGGTGGAACTAATCCACCAAGTGGATGTACAAATGGTATTACATCATTCCCTTATAATGAAGGCTTTGAATCTAATTTTGGTGCTTGGACTCAAGCTTCAAGTGATGACTTTAACTGGACGAGACGTTCAGGTTCTACACCATCGAGCAACACAGGTCCATCAAGTGCAAGCGAAGGGTCACAATATGTTTATGTGGAATCTTCTTCACCTAATAATTCAAACGACAGAGCTATCCTAGTTTCTCCTTGTTTTGATTTAGCAGGTCAAAACCAAGCAACGTTCAATTTTAAATACCATATGTATGGAGCAAGTTCAATGGGTAATTTAAAGTTAGCGGTTACTACCAATAATGGTTCGTCTTGGGCAACGGTTTGGACAAAATCAGGAAACCAAGGTAATGCATGGCAAAGCGAAAGTGTGGATCTATCATCTTATGCAGGCGGTACAGTTAGTTTAAGATTTGATGGTATAACTGGTACAACATGGCAAGGTGATATGGCAATAGACGGTATTTCGTTAACTAATGTTGCAGCAGATAAATGTGCTGGTGTTCCTGCTTATGTAAGCGGACAGTCTTATAGTGTTGGTGACCGCGTAACGTATCAATGTAATCTTTTTGAAAGAGCACCATCTAGCTGGACAAACTTAGGGCCTTGTGGAACTGCAAGAATAGATAATGAAGGTTCTGTTGAGCATCTTGGAGTTAAAATTTCTCTTTATCCAAACCCTGTTAAGGGAGATAGAATTTTTATTCAATCTAATGTAGAAAACCTGTCATATAGAGTAATTAGTATGTTAGGAAAACAAGTTTCTGCTGGCATATCTTCGCAAAACGGAATTAACGTGGCTCGTTTAGAAGCAGGAGTGTACTTTATTAAAATTAACAATGGAGATGAAGTTATAACCAAAAAATTCATCAAGCAATAATACCAACCTTATAGCTTAATGATTGTAAAGCCCAGATGTTATCTGGGCTTTTTTTGTTTAATTCTAACATAAATTTATTTAGAAAATTACAATATCTAATATATAGCACTTATTGTTTTTAATGCTTAAAATAAAATAATAATAAGTTATTGACAATTAGGGTTTTATATAATTTATGAAAAAGGCAAAGTGTATTTTGTCGATTTTATATGCATTTTATAGATAAAAATATAAATAAATAATATATTAGCGGAGTAATTAGATTCATTCAACCCCAAATTTGATGAAAAAAATTAACCTAACGCTAACCGCAATATGTATGGTTTTTTTGAGCTTGTATGCTCAGAATTCAGAAAAAGAAAAAGCAGAAGCTTATCTTTTGAACAAACACGAACTAACTTTCACGTTTCAAGTTGAAAAAGACGAAGATGTGAAAAAGTTTGCAGAAAACATATCTGTTGTTAATTACAATCCCGACAATAACACTGTAACTGCTTGGGCAAATGTAACTCAGTTTAGAGGTTTCGAATTGTTTAATATTCCTTACAAGGTATCTACTTTAGAGAATGAAGTTAAAGAGCTAGAAATATATGATGTTAGGCCTCTATCAAGTCGGTCACAAAACTCATCACTTACTTTTCCATTAAGTTCATACCCAACCTATGCAGAGTATGCACAACAAATGCAAACTTTTGAAAACGACTATCCCAATTTAGTAAATAAATTTAGTATTGGTTCTACTACGAAAGGCGATAAAGAGTTATTGTTTGTAAAGATTTCAGATAATGTTAAGGAAGACGAGCAAGAACCAAAACTGATGCTAACTTCATCTATGCATGGAGATGAAATTGCTGGTTACCCTATGATGCTTACATTAATAGATTATATACTTTCGGTTTATTCTAATACAGCACATCCAGATTACAGCAGAATAAAGAATTTAGTTGAAAATGCTGAAATTTGGATTAATCCAAATGCAAATCCAGATGGTACATATCATAAAAGTAATAACAACACTTCTGTGGTTAACGCAAGACGAGGTAATGCAAATAACGTAGATTTAAACAGAAATTACCCAGACAATGTGTTGGGTCCTCACACAGATGGGGAAATTTACCAAGCAGAGACTCTTGCTTTTATGGATCTGGCAGCATCAACACATTTTGTGATTTCGGCAAACTTGCATAGCGGAACGGAATTGTTCAATTATCCCTTTGATAATGCTTATGTAAAGGATTATGAACATTCTGATGGAAATTGGTTTGAGTTTATAGGGACAGAATATGCTATGCATGCTCAAACAGATGCAAACTCAGGGCATACGTCTATCCCAAGTTATATAAATAAAGCCTCATACATGACAGATGATGATGACAGCAGTATTTTTACAAGTTCAGGAGTCACACATGGTGCAGAATGGTATAAGGTTTACGGTGGAAGACAAGATTACATGAATTTTTATCACCAATGCAAAGAGGTTACAATAGAACTATCTGATATTAAAATTTTACCAGAAAGCCAGTTGGTCAATTATTGGTATTACAACCGAGATGCTTTATTAGGCTTTTTAACCCAAGGTACTTATGGATTTAGAGGAGTCGTAAAAGATGCCATCACAGATGAACCTATTGAAGCTAAGGTAACTTTGGTTAACCACGATGCTTATGGTTCAAATACATTTTCAGGTTCATTGTATGGAGATTATTATAGGCCAGTAAAAGCAGGTACTTACACCATTAAATTTGAAGCTCCAAACTATCAATCTATTACACTGGTCAACCAAACTATTTTGGATTATGAAACTAAAATTTTAAAAGATGTTTTAATGACTCCTGCTGCTGTAGTTCAATCAACAGATTTAACTATTTCAAATGAAAAGGTTTCAACCGTAAATTTAGATTGGACATTAGCGTCTGAAGAAGTAGAAGAAGTAATTGATAAATAGTGAACGAGGTCAAAATTTTAACCAAAGTAAGTAAAATCTTATTTTTCGTTGTGGTTTTTCCACACATTTTTGATTTGGAGGTTTATAAAGTATCATAAAGCATTAACAACAATTAAAATTTTGCTAATTTACAGGTGTTACCAAAATTTAAATATCTAAGTAATACTATTGGTCAGATAGTTTTAAAAGGTCCGCTTAAAACAACAGTATTAAGGTTAGTAATTTAGAAGCTAGAGTTAATTAAGTATAACATATCATTAAAATATAACGTTAAAAAACGTTTTATTTAAAGTGTTAAAAAGACCTTTTTGTTAATCAACCAACCCAAAAGAAGCTCAATTTACTGAGCTTCTTTTTTGTTTTATATGTGCTTTATTTCATTATCATGAAGTAACTCCTCTCCTCGTAATCTCAGAAATATTTGTGCAACCGCAATTGTATCTTTTTCACAGTAAGTAATAATTCTATCAATGTCATTATTTTCATAATATACGCTATAGACTTCACTACCGTCAATATCATCTTTTGGAGATGGAATGCCCAATACATTCGTCAGTAACTTTAAAGAGGTATAGGTTTTATAATCTCCGAATTTCCATAACTCTAATGTATCTAAATGGGGAACTTCCCAGGGCTTTTTACCAAATAAATTAAGCTTATAAGGTAATTCTATATTATGGATAATCATACGTCTTGCGATGTACGGAAAATCGAATTCCTTTCCGTTGTGTGCACATAGTAAATGTTTATTCTGGCTAAAATGTGAAATAATGAGGTTTTTGAAATCTTTCAGAATTTTAACTTCATCTCCATAAAAAGAAGTAACCCTAAACGTCCTAATATCACCTTCAATATTAAAATACCCAACAGAAATACAGATAATTTTACCAAACTCTGCCCAAATACCAGCTCTATCATAGAACTCTTCTGCATTAAACTCTTCCTTGCGTTGGTATTTGGATTTTGCTTCCCAAAGTTCTTGTTTTGTTTTATTTAAATCAGAAAATTTTTCTGTCTCCGGAACAGTTTCAATATCAAGAAATAGAATATTTTCTAGGTTGAGTTTTTTTATCATTTTTATTTCCTGTGAAAAAAGGTAAACTTTTAGTGATTGGCTTTTAGTCTAATTCAAATATAACAATTTCAATAACAATTAAATAGGTTAAAATCTTTAAGCAGTTAGTTTTGGTTTAACATCTCATAAGCTTCATCAATAAATGTGTAAAAATCTGGTGAATGTCCATCGCCTTGGGTTTTTGTAATAGTGTGCCCAAGTCTAACCACTATTAAGTCGTCTTCAGGAATCACTATCACCAATTGCCCTAAATGGCCACGCATATAAAAAATCTCTTTGTTTCTGTGATTAGCTAACCACCATCCATAGCCATAAAGATCTGTGGTGCTAAATCGAGGTTTCACGGATTTAGCTACAAAAGAAGAATCTAAAACTTGCTTGCCGTTCCACTTGCCGTGGTCTTTAAATAACTTACCGTAACGTGCAAAATCTTTGGCGTTACTTGCTATACAACAATAAGCTTTTACTAAATCGTGATCCTCACTATCTACTTGCCAAAAGGCTTCATTTTCTGCTCCAAGTGGTTTCCAGAAGCTTTCTTCTAAATAATCGTAAAGTTTTTTACCTGTTGCTTTTTCAATCACCATAGCTAACATCTGTGTATCTCCACTGGCATATTTAAAGCTTTGTCCAGATTCTGTTGCCATTTTTAGCCCATTCATTACTTTAGATAAATCGTCATCAAAATAAGCTCTTGTAGTAATGGATAAAGGTGAGTAGTAGGCTTCGTCCCAATTGGTGCCAGAACTCATGCTAGATAAATCACCAACAGTCATTTTTGCAGCTTTGCCTTCACAAAATGCTGGCAGAAAATCGCAAACAGGTTGGTTTAAACTTTGAATGTGTCCTTGCTGAATAGCCATTTGCATTAAGCCAGAGACATAGCTTTTTGCCATTGAAAAACTGTTGGATTTAGAATCTTCCGTAAAACCATCGTAATAATTTTCAAACCATATACTATCATTTTTTATAATAACATAAGCAATGGTGCCAGAACTTTCATTTAAATCTCTTAAAACTGAGGTTTCCTTAATGCTGTTGTAATTTTTGTGGTTTGGCCAAGGTTGTGGATTGTTGCTTGCCTCAATAACCCTATTATCAAACTCTTTGTAATCTTCCAAATAAGCTGTAGAATGCCCTTTCATATAGATGGTTCGTACTGCTTTAATAAGGTAATCGGTGTCAGTGATGTATAATGCTGCAATAAGCACTACAAATAGTACAACTATGACTTTAAGCGTGTTTTTTAAAAATTTCATTATGTTAGTTTAGGTATTAAATTTAGTTAAAGAGAAATTAAAAAAGTGACTGTTGTTTATTTTTACTTTCATGGTTTAGTAACCACTGTTTTCTATATAAGCCGCCAGCATAACCCGTTAAACTGCCATCGCTACCAATAACCCTATGGCAAGGTACAATTATCCATAATGGGTTTTTACCGTTGGCATTTGCAACAGCTCTTATGGCTTTTGTATCACCAAGCTGTTTAGATAAGTCTAAATAGGAAATAGTTTTGCCAAAAGAAATGTTCTGTAATTCTTTCCAAACTTTATTTTGAAATTCTGTTCCTGATGGATTTAACTTTAAATTGAAAGAAGTTAACTCTTTTAAAAAATAAGCATTGAGTTGTGATGCACAATTTTGAAGGGGTTTTGGGATAGATTCAGATAGCTTTTCAGTAGAATCTACTATTGAAACAGAAGAAATGCCATTATGGTCTCCAATAATTTGAGCTGTACCAATCGGTGTTTTGATGGTGCAGGTTTGCATTATTCTTCAGCTTTTTCGTCATCAATAAGTCCGAGGCGTTTGGCACGTACTTCCCAACTGCGTCTAGCCAATAACTGAAGATCCGATACATTATCGCTTTCGTCCATAATTTCAAGACCAAGTAGTGTTTCAATAACATCTTCCATAGTTACTAGGCCACTTACAGAGCCGTACTCATCAACAACTAAAGCCATATGGTTTCGGCTTTCAACTAATTGTTCAAATAACTTCGGAATAGGAATACTTCGGTTAACGATTATGATACTTCGTTTAATTTCGGATAAGAGCTTATCTCCATTACCAAGTCCCATTTCCTTAAATACTTCATCTTTTAAGACCAAACCTGTAATATTGTCGGCATTTTTGGTGTAAACAGGAATTCTTGAAAAACGAATATTAGAATTTTCTTCAAAGAAATCTCTCACGGTCATATTTTCATCTTCGGCTTTCATAACTGTTCTGGGAGTCATAATATCCTTAGCCAAAACTTCTTTAAAGTTTAGCAAGTTTTTAATGACCTTACTTTCGTTTTCCTCAAAAACACCTTCCTCATGGGCAATATCTGCCATGGCCGAAAAACTTTCCCGAGTTAAAATACTACCATGACCAGTGCCACCAATGAGCTTTGTGGTGAGTTGAAGTATCCATAAAATTCCTGTATATTTTAATGGAAAGATTAAGATATTAAGCGCTTTTGAACAAAAATTAGCCAATTTCTTCCAATAGGTTGCTCCAATGGTTTTTGGGATAATTTCTGAAGCTACTAAGATTAAGATTGTCATAATGGTAGAAACTAAACCAACCATTATATCTTCCGTAAAATTAATACCTAAAACGGTCCGTTGCGTACTGCCGTAAAGTTCTGCATAAGCTACTTTGGCTTGTACACCAACTAATATTGCACCTACGGTATGTGCAATAGTATTTAAAGTTAGAATAGCAATTAACGGACGATCTACATCTTTTTTTAAGGCTTCTAAATTTTCTGCATAACTTTTTCCCTCTTTCTTTTTGAGATTAATAAACGTTGGAGTGATGCTAAGCAATACAGCTTCTAAAATAGAACATAAAAATGAAAAGAAAATTGAAATTATGGCGTAGAAAATGAGTAAGCCCATTTATTTTTTTGGTTTAAGTTGTTACGAAGTTACGAAATCAATTTTACAACGTCCTTAGCAAAATAGCTTGCAATAATATCTGCACCAGCTCGCTTAATAGAAGTGACTTGTTCCAACATAACAGAATCATGGTCTAACCATCCTTTTTCAGCTGCTGCTTTTAGCATGGCATATTCACCTGAAACTTGATAAACAGCTAATGGAACATCAAAAGTATTTTTAATGTCGCGAACAATATCCAAATAACACAAACCGGGTTTTACCATAACAATATCGGCTCCTTCGTTGATGTCCATTTCGGTTTCCTTAATAGCTTCATCTCTATTGGCAAAGTCCATTTGGTAGGTTTTTTTATCTTTTGGCACATCTACAATATCTACAGGTGCGGAATCCAAAGCATCTCTAAAAGGACCGTAAAATGCCGAAGCATATTTTGCAGAGTAACTCATAATGCCAACATCAATTAAGTTAGATTGGTCTAATGCTTCACGAATTCCTAATATTCTACCATCCATCATATCGCTTGGTGCAACGAAATTAGCGCCAGCTTCTGCGTGTGAAATACTCATTTCGGCTAAGACTTCAACAGTAGCATCGTTTATTATTTTTCCGTTTTCAATTATGCCATCATGTCCGTAAGATGAAAATGGATCTAAAGCCACATCTGTCATTACCAACATATCAGGGCAAACTTCTTTTACGGTTTTTATGGCACGCTGCATTAATCCGTTTTGGTTTAAAGCTTCGGTTCCTTTATTGTCTTTTAAGTTATCGTCAACTTTAACAAATAGCAAAACTGATTTTAAGCCCAAGTTCCATAAAGTTTTTACTTCATCTTTTAGTAGATCCAAGCTATAACGGTAATAATTGGGCATTGAGGTAATTTCTTCCTTAATGCCTTTACCTTCAACTATAAAAAGAGGTACCAAAAAGTCGTTTGGAGTGATATAAGTTTCTCTTACGAGACTCCGGATAGCTTCGTTGGTTCTTAGTCTTCTATTTCTTCTAATTGGAAACATAATTTAAAGTTATAAGTTAAAAGTATAAAGTTACAAGTTGCTTACTCTAACTCTACACCCATTCTTTTGGATTCTGTAATACCTGTATTAATCGTTTTTCTTCACTACCTTTTTCTGCTTGATGGTCATAAACCCATTGCACATGTGGAGGTAAACTCATAAGGATGCTTTCTATTCGTCCATTGGTTTTTAACCCAAATAAAGTGCCTTTGTCATGGACTAAGTTAAATTCCACATAACGACCACGGCGTATTTCTTGCCAATCGCGTTGCTGTTTTGTGTAATCTAAAGGTTTTCTTTTTTCAACAATTGGAACATAGGCTTCAAGAAAACTATCACCAACTTCGGTAACAAAATCGTACCAGTTTTGCATAGTCATATCCTCTGTAGCTTTACAATAATCAAAGAACAAACCGCCTATACCACGACCTTCATTTCTATGTGCATTGTAAAAATACTCGTCACAACGTGCTTTATATTTTGGATAAAACTCAGGGTTGTGTTTGTCACAAGCTGTTTTACAGGTTTGGTGAAAGTGCTTGGCATCTTCGTCAAAAAGATAGTAAGGCGTTAAATCTTGTCCACCTCCAAACCATTGATCTACGATGTTTCCTTTTTGGTCATACATTTCAAAATAGCGCCAATTGGCATGCACTGTTGGCACCATTGGGTTCTGTGGGTGCAATACTAAACTTAATCCACAGGCAAAAAAATCGGCATCCTCTACGCCAAAATATTTCTGCATGCTGTCTGGGAGTTTTCCGTGAACACCAGAAATGTTAACTCCTCCTTTTTCAAAAACATTACCGTTTTCGATAACACGCGTTTTTCCGCCGCCACCTTGGGGTCGTTTCCAAATATCCTCTTTAAATTTTGCTTTGCCATCGATGGCTTCGAGTTTAGAGGTTATAGTGTCTTGTAAATCGTGTATGTAATTGAAGAATTTATCCTTTATAGACCTCGCAGGTTTTAAAAACCTAGCAGGTCTGTCTAAAATATCAAAGTCAGACTCAAAAATTTCTGAAATATTACTCATATGTGAGGTCCTAAAGTTTTTCAAATCATCAAAAAGACTAACAACGTAATCTTTACTGTGCTGGGATATTATTCTTGATTTTGAAAAATATGATCTGTAAGAGGAATATTCATACGTTTCAAAATCTTCAACAATTTTATGGTTTTCAGGATTTTTGTGAATATATAAAATGAGTTTTTTTAGGTAATCTTCATCCTCGATTCTTTTTCTCTTAAATGGTCTTTCCAGCAAAGCTCCAGTTCTAGAATTTTGTTTATTATAAGCTTTTGTGTAAGCATTAAATAAATTTGAAAACGCTTGATTCACTTCTTTTGTTTCAGCAGCAACTTCAACTGCAAAATGAAAATGATTGTTGAGTAGGCAGTAGGAGAGAATATTGATTTTAGGTAAAAGGTATTTCTCTACTAGTTTCAAAAAATAAGACATATTATCTCCATTTTTGAAAATCACAGTACTGTCTATGCCTCTGTTATATATGTGATAATAATGTCCTTTTTCTAATTTTTCCATTTTTTGATTTACGAGTTTCTGAAAAACTTTATAGATTTTTAGTTTTCAGACCTGCGAGGTTTTTAAAACCTGCTAGGTCATCTTTCATTATATAATTCATAAAGTTCCATATCCAAAGCCATTTCGTTTGGTGGTGTATATTCGTTCAAAAGGGTTTTCTGCCACTTAAAACCATTATTTGTAGCCACTTTCACACTCGATAAATTATCTTTATGAGTAATAATTTGAAGTGTTTGCAAGCCTAATTTTTCAAACGCATATCTTGATAGTGCCTTGATTGCTTTAGAAATTAAACCTTTACCTTCAAAAGTATAGCCTATGGCATATGCAAATTCACCTTGTTTTTTATCCCAATCGAGTTCCTTTAAATAAATCAACCCAGCGAGCTCTCTTGTTTCAGATTGTTTCAAAGTGAACAAAAATTCTTCCTTGTTCTCAAACTGTTTCACTTTTGTTTCAACAAACAATTGCGATAATGTTGGGTTTAAGTTTTGTTCTAATGTCTTTGGAAAATAACGTTTCAATCGGTCTGAATTCGCCACACAGAAATCACATATTTTCCAAGCGTCACCGTTATGAACCGGACTGATTTCAAAACCATTGAACTGAGCTAGCATGTTACGGTGATTTCGTTATGCTTCAAATGATTATCTTTTCTTAGTAATTCTACAGTTTCCTTTGAAGCAGCCGTTACACTAATTGGTAATACCAAAATAATACCTATTACGGGAATCAATAAAAATAGCATAAAGACAATTCCATTCCCAATAGCGATACCTTTATTCTTTCCAACAAAATTGATGCTTTCTCGATATTTAAAATGACGCTCTAACGTATAATCCATATTACCAAAACCTGCATAATAGGCCTGAACTAAAAACAATAATACTGTTGAAAATATATTAACAACAGGTATAAATTTTAAGATTAAGATAGGAATTGTAATAAGCAATTCCTTGGTGAGGTTTCTAACATTAATACGTATACCTCTCCACAATTGCTCTTTAAAAGAGGTATTGCGATGTTGATGGTTATTGACTCCTGTTAAATGCGCTTCAATTTTTTCTGAAACCGGACTCATAAATGGTGCAGACAAAGCCATGATAATATGCTTATACAGAATGAGACCAATAGCAATGATTACAATAGCTCCGATAACTGTTGATATAGAAGTAAAGGTTTCCTTCCCCCAATCCCAAATCCAAATTTTTGCTATGAATCTACCAATATTATCAGACCAACCGTAGGCGGAAAAACCAATAATACTTGCTGTTAAAACACTGATTAAAATAGGCACAGCGAAATACTTCCAAAGCTTTAATCTGGACATGAGTGCAAACACTCCTGAATATGCTTGTATGCCTTTAAGTATGTTTTTTAACATAATTACCTACGTCATTGCGAATCAAGCTTTTTTGCTTGATGTGGCAATCTGTTTATTGATGAGATTACCACGTCACTACGTTCCTCGTAATGACAGCTATTCTTTATATTCCTTCACCGCATCAATAAACGCCTTAGCATTTTCCAACGGAATATTAGGCAAAATACCATGACCTAAATTTACGATGTATTTATCTTTCCCAAACTCATTAATCATTTGAGTCACCATTTTTTTGATTTCAGATGGAGGTGAAAATAAACGCGTAGGGTCAAAATTACCTTGTAATGTAATATTTCCTCCTGTTAAATAGCGTGCATTTTTTGGGGAACACGTCCAATCTACTCCTAAAGCAGAAGCTCCGGATTTAGCCATTTTATCTAAAGCAAACCAACAGCCTTTGCCAAATGCAATAACTGGTGCATCGTCTTTTAAAGCATCAATGATTTGCTGAATGTATTGCCATGAAAACTCTTGGTAATCTACAGGAGATAGCATGCCTCCCCAAGAATCAAAAACTTGGACAGCGTTACAGCCTGCTTTTACTTTTTCTTTTAAATATGCAATTGTTGTATCTGTAATTTTTTGAAGTAAGGTGTGCGCTGCGATCGGATTGGTAAAACAGAATTCCTTAGCTTTATCAAAATTCTTAGAACCTTGGCCTTGCACGCAATAGCAAAGAATCGTCCATGGAGAACCTGCAAAACCGATCAATGGAATTTCATCACTGAGCTTTTCCTTTGTCGCTTTTATGGCCTGATATACGTAATTCAGTTCTTTTTTTACATCTGGAACAATAACATTATCTACATCTTTTTGAGAACGAACAGGGTTTGGCAAATAAGGCCCAAAATTAGGTTTCATCTGCACCTCAATATTCATCGCCTGGGGAATTACCAAAATATCCGAAAACAGAATTGCAGCATCCATACCATATCTGCGAATAGGCTGAACCGTAATTTCACTGGCTAATTCTGGCGTTTGGCAACGTGTAAAGAAATCATACTTTTTTTTGATTTCCATAAACTCAGGTAAATATCTACCTGCTTGGCGCATCATCCAAACTGGAGGACGCTCTACCGTTTCACCTTTTAATGCTCTTAAGAATAAATCGTTTTTAATGCCTGCGGAAGCAGGTATCTCTTTGTTTTTGTTCTCCATATGTCTGTCATTCCTGCGCAGGCAGGAATCTGTTTTAATTCATTTACCCGTAATGTTCATTTACCAATTCAATAACACTTTCTGCTAAAGGCACTTTTGCGACACGCACATCTCCAAAATGTTTTCTTGCTTCATTTGCTGTGGTTTCACCAATACAAAATGCAATGCCATTTGCTTTGTTTTCCTTTAAAAAAGCATCAACTGTTGATGGACTAAAAAACATAACTCCATCTAAATCGTTTTCAATTTTATCAGCGTCAAACTTTGTTTCGTAGGCTTGGACTTCGTTTACTTTAATATTATTTTCTGAAAGAATTCTGGGAATGGTGTCTAACCTTATGTTGCTACAAAAATAAGTAGCTTCAGTACCATCCATAAATTCAACCAGGTGTTGTGCCAAGTTTTCAGCTGAGCCAGCTTGGTGTTTTACTTTACCTATTCGTTTCTCAATCATGCGTTTGGTTTTTCGTCCTACGCAATAGATGTTTTTGAACTGCAACTCAGGAGCTGAGAAATTGTGCAATAACGCTTCAACTGCATTTTTACTCGTAATGATAACGTTTTCAATTTCATTTCGAATTATACTTTTTGTTAAGCGGTTTGGGTTAATTTTAATAGCGTCTGTGCTTTCAGCAACCACATCATTATTAAATAACTGTAATTGATCTATGGTTAATTTTTTGGTTGAATATATATTGGTTGTTTTTTCACTACGTAATAATTGGTCAATTAGGGTTTTACCACCTTTTCCAATAACATAATCCGCACAAAACTTTGCTATATTTTCATGTTTACCTAAAGGTTCAATTTTAGTTACTTCTATTTTTTTAGATCCATCTTTACTTAAAAGTATTCCTTTAAAATTGACTTCTTCGTCTTTTATGTATGCCAAAGCACCAATGGGAGCTGTACATCCACCTTCAAGTCTATTTAAAAACTCACGTTCTATTGATGTTGAGATTTCAGTTTCTTCATGATTGATTTCAGCACAAGCAGCCTTAATTTCTTCGTCGTTCTCCATGGCAGCAACCATAATAGCTCCTTGAGCGGGAGCCGGAATCATCCAATGGAGATTGATTGCGTTTTCTGGCGTTAAGTTTAAACGTCCTATACCAGCACCTGCAAAAATAGCCGCATCCCAATCTTCATTGTCTTCAAGTTTTTGAAGCCTAGAAATCACGTTGCCTCGTAAACCAACAACACTATGGGTTGGGTACCTATTTAACCATTGAGCTCGTCGTCTTAAACTTCCAGTAGCTATTATAGCATCTTTAGCGGATAAAAACTCTTCATTTTTTTTAAACACTAAAGTATCGTTAACGTTGCCACGCTTTAGAACAGCAGCTTGTACAATACCTTTTGGTAAAATAGTAGGAACATCTTTAAGTGAATGTACTGCAATATCAATACTTCCGTTAAGCATTGCAATATCTAAGGTTTTAGTGAAAATCCCTGTGATACCAAGCTCATATAAAGGCTTGTCCAAGACTAAATCTCCTGTAGATTTAACAGGAACCAAAACGGTTTTATGTCCTAGATTTTCGAGTTGAATCTGGACGGTTTTTGCTTGCCACATAGCGAGCTGGCTGTCGCGTGTGCCAATGCGAATTATTTTAGACATTATCTGTGGTTTCTAACTGAAAAATTTTTTTGATGAGCTCTATACTCTCATCTGAAGTGTTGCCATCTTCCCTTAAATGATGCGCAAACTGATTGGTAATTTTCTGAATAATATTTGACGTAATCAATTCTGCTTGATCTTCATTAAAATCGGCTATTTTTTTACGTTGCGTGTTTAATTCAGAGTTTTTAAAATCGGTCAGTTTATGTTTTATGGCCTGTATTGTTGGCACAAATTTTAAGGTATCTAACCATGCGTTAAATTCATTCGTAATTTCAGAAATGATAACTTCTGCATGTGGAATGAAAGCCTTACGATTCTCTAAGGTGTCATCTGTTATTTTTGCTAAATCATCTAAGTGAATCAACGTTACATTTTCTAATTCCTTAATGTCTTCATTTACATTTTTTGGAATTGATAAATCGAGAACCAACAGTGGTTTTTTAGTTGAAATTAGAGATTTATAAACTGTAGGATTTTGAGCTCCCGTGGCAACAATAACAACGTCTGATGCATCTATTTCAGCTTCTAGATTATTGTAATCTTTAACTATGAGGTTAAACTTTCCGGCAACTGCTTCAGCTTTATCTTTTGTTCTGTTGATTAATGTAATATGCGGATTTTTGGTATGCTTCACTAGATTCTCACAGGTGTTTCTTCCAATTTTTCCGGTTCCAAAAAGCAAAATGTTCTTCTCTGAAATAGATTCAACATTATTCATTATATATTGCACCGAAGCAAAAGAAACTGAGGTGGCACCAGATGATAATTCTGTTTCGTTTTTGATGCGCTTACTGGCCTGAATAACAGAGTTTACCAAGCGTTCCATAAAAGAATTGAGCAAGTCTTCTTTTTTAGAGGCTCTTGCACTAAATTTAAGTTGACTTATTATTTCAAAATCACCAAGAATTTGAGAATCTAAACCAGAGCCAACACGAAACATGTGATTTATTGCTTCTTTATTTTTGTGAACATAAGCCACCTCTTGAAATTCTTCAACCGTTCCTTTGGTATTTTCGCAAAGCAGTTGAATAAGTTGATATGGATGTTCTGCAAAGCCGTAAAGTTCTGTTCGGTTACATGTAGAAATAACTACAACGCTTTCAATACCGCTGTTTTTGGCTTGAGTTAAAAGGTCTTGTTTGGCAGTGTCACTTAAGCTAAAATGACCACGAACTTCCGCATCAGCTTTTTTGTAACTGAGACCTATAGCGTAAAAATATGTGCTTTTATGTTGTTGCATTAGGGCAATAAACGCTTTCTGTTATTAAGCAGCACAAAAATACTTGGGTGAATCAAGAAAAAATAACGCTAGAGGAACTTAAAGTGTCGTTTGTGGTTTTTTGAGATTATTTTTCATTAATTATGAGCAATTGTAGTACTTTTGTAATGAAATCAAGGCTTTAAACCAGTACTGTTTAGAACGAATCTAAATAACATTCAAATGAAAACAGAAAATACACCAATGAAAAGTATCGCTCAAGGAACTTTTGATGAAACGTATTTGGAAGATGGTTTTTTTGTTCTTACAAGTCAGAACGAAACTGATGTTGTAGAAATTATTGAACGTGAGATTGATAGTAGTTATATTCAATTTCATTTTTGCACCAAAGGTTCAGGAGCTTTTATTTTTAATCAAGGCAATTATACGTTAAACATTAATGAAGAAACGTCGCTTTTACTTTATAATCCTCAGCGAGATTTACCTATTCATTTAGAGTTACAACCACACTCTTGGTTGGTTTCTTTTGTGATTTCCATTAAAAAATTTCATGGTTTGTTTTCGCGAGATGCCAATTATATTACTTTTTTAACCGACGATAACAAGGATAAAAAATATTATACTGATGGTAAAATTTCCCCATCCATGGCTGTGGTTTTAAACCAGTTGATTAGTTTTAACTTAAATAGTTCTATCAAGCCACTTTATTTTAAGGGGAAAGTTTATGAATTGCTAAGTCTCTACTTTAACCGGAGCGAAGATGCAGACATTGAGCAATGTCCTTTTTTAGTCGATGAGGTTAATGTAGCAAAACTTAAAAAAGCAAAGGATATCATCATAGCTAATATGGCAGAGCCACCAACGTTACAAGAATTATCAGATACCATTGGGCTAAGTCTTAAAAAACTTAAAGAAGGTTTTAAGCAAATTTATGGCGATACGGTTTACGGTTTTTTATTTGATTATAAAATGGAGGTGGCACGTAAATTATTAGAGTCAGATGACTATAACGTTAATGAAGTAGCATTGAAAGTGGGTTACAGTACTGCTAGCCATTTTATAGCGGCATTTAAGAAGAAATTTGGGACAACGCCTAAGAAGTATGTTATTGCTTCGAGTTGATTATCAAGGCTTCAATAAAAAATTGAAACCTATTGTTGCTTACTGTTTTATAAACGTTTAATCTCCAAAAGGGATTCTGTTTTCTAAAGGAGACTCTTGTGTTGGCCGTATATAGTTATCAAAGGCGTAGAACACCACATTCATTTTTTCTACACCATTTTCTACCTTGTGCCTCAACACCATAGCAGAATTTATATATTCATAAAGGGGATCTTGATAGTAAACAAATACTTGCCTTTAATTAATGGTGCAATCATCGCATACTGGTTGTTGTTCTTTGGGTAATATTGTATTGCCGGCAATATAATGATCTAACCCTATTAATGTGTTGTCATCAAATCGAGACAGATAATCTTATATAACCGTATTTCCAACTCTAAATTTATACTCTCCTACAAGGTAGTCCTCGCACTGATTATAATCACTATCGTAAACCTCTTCTTTTTTTTTGTAAAACAATACTATAGAGTCATTTCTTTGCCATTTCCAAGTGCCTTCAAAATAGTCTAAGTCATTATCTAAGTCTTTAAAATGTGTACCTTCAGGTAAATCTGTATCATTTGATATAAAGGTGCGATTTGAGCTTTGCAATTATATATTGACAAGCCTATTAAAACTATTAATATTATTTTTTTCATATTAAATTAAGGCTTCAATCTAAAAATTGAAGCCTTTTTAGGATTTATTGTTTTGTAAATGTCAAAAATGTATCCTTAGGGAAAGGAAACGTTAACGGTTCTGTACAATTATTAGAATTAATAATGTCAAGCCCTGGGTCTAAGTGAAAAATCATTTGATTGCCATTTAAACTAGCATTATCTATATATATAATTACATCACCAAATTGGCCACATTTGGTATTTGGGCCAGTATAAGACAATAAATAAGTTTCATTATCATTGAGAAAAAATCGCCCATCCATGATTGAGGCACTATCATTTGGTAAGCTTGTAGTGTCATCTAGAATTAGATTATTTTCATCTGTTACTTTATGTCTAACTAGTAAAATATCGTGAGGAATATCAACGAGGGTACTTTCAAATTTCGTAATGGTTAACTCGTAATGCTTACTGTTATAATCAAGTGTCCAAAGCCCTAAAAACTCATCAAGTTTATTGTTAGTGTCTTTAATTGCAGTAACTTGGTCAGGTATCCCTTGATCTTCACTTAAAAAATAAGTGTTAGCCTCTTCAATAGAAATTATTTGTGCTTTACAATTATACATTGATAAGCCTACTAAGAATATTAAAATTGTTTTTTTCATGATATAGTTTTTTAAGATTGTTCACACTTGTTACTTCTAAGTTTTCCGTTTTCATTCAAGTACTTTCGTTTAATTTTACCATTATTCTGCACTTTATATAGATTTAATCCATCAATTCCAATTTTAGATGCTATAAACTTTGATACACCACGTTCTCTTTTATATTCACGAATGTCTTTAAAATAGTCTTTAACTGCTTTGTCACTATCCAAATAGTCTAATAAGGTAAGTTTTAATGTTTTGCTTCATAAATAAGTTGGTTTAAAGATTAGATGGTGAAGATATTCTATTCATAAAAGCGATACTATACGTAGATCTACGTTTTTTTTATTTTAAATTCATCATAAATTTAGGTACCGTAGCCTATTACTTCAATTATAAATGGGTAAACGCACCTTTTCAATGAGGGAATATGAAACTTAAGAGCGCTGAAAATAAAATAGCTAAAGAAATCTCAACCGCTGCAAACCTTAGTTGAAACCTAAAAAGAACTAAAAATTAATAGTTTTACACTTATCTTACTTGTGTATGTTTTTTTTCAATAATCATAACGTCTACCATGTCCACTAACAGAGGTCAGCCGTTTTCTGTCTTTGTAAATTGCTAAATTTAATATTTCGGCAAATTGGGTTGTCAGTTCCTTAGTTTGGTCTATGGCAACACCAGAGGCATCAGACTTATAGTAATATTTTACAACCAAATTATTTTTATTACTTGGCTTTAAAAACGCGATGTAGTGCAACACTTCAGAATTACCATAATAATTGTCTTTATCAATTTTAAAGAAATACATTACTGCATTTTTGCCGTTATCTGTTAAAAAATCTTTTTTCAAGAGAAAGCTTACAGAGTCTTTTTCTTTTTCAAACCTAGCACTAGCCAATAACTTGGATTTGGCAAATTGCTCTTGGTTTATATCTAGCGAATTCATTTTGTGTAATAACCTTGCTCTATTAAGTTGCTCAAGCAATAAATACTGGTTGGCTTCGTCTTTAATTGTTTTTTCTTTTAATTTTTTAGGAATGGTTTCTTTTTCTTTTGTGAGTAATACGTAATATTTTACTAGGGCAAATTTGTCATCTACATTCAACAGTTTTTCAAAAAAATCTTTTGCCAAACGCTCATTTCTATAGGGAAAAATTAAATTAACGTAGGTGCTCAAATCTCTAGAATAAGAGCTGTACTTTCTGTTGTTGTTGCTCAAACTTCGTTTTACTTCTATCTTCCCATCATTGATTATTTGATTTTTGTACTTTTTGTACGCTTTAGGTTTAATTAAGCCACTGTCACTTATCTTAGACAGTAAATTGTAAAGTGGTTGTTTGTATTCCTCAATGGTACTATATTGTAAAATCTTTGGATAAAGATTTGCCTTTAGCTTTAAGGAATCTTTTTTTCCGTAATTAAAAAAAATGCTACCAACTTTTCCCAAAGGTAAATCACGTTCCATTAAATCCATAAAAAGTTCATAAGCGTCTTTTTTGTTAGAATCTAATAGACCCTCTAATATTGCGGTTTGTGTGTTTGGGTCAGAATAACTTTCAAAATAAAGTTGTTGAATAAAATTGAGATTCGTTTTTAAGTCTATTTTAATCAGCTCTTCTGTTAAGTGCGATTTTATGTTTTTGCGTTCCTTTGGGAAATCAAATTCTTTAAGTAATGCGACAATAGTAGCGCTATGTTTTTTGTTGAATTTTATGAGCTTGTAAGCGTCTAAGACAATGCTATCATTAGCTTTTAAGGCCTTAAAAAAGGTATCGGTTTTATCTTTTAAAACGTCAACTCCCATAAGTGTGTCTTTTGGCGTAAAGGAATCGTAAAACTGAGACACAAATTTTGATGGACCGCTTATGGAATCCACTAAAGTTTTTAATTCAAAAAGCACACCTTTCTTCAGTATATTCTTAACCAATACTTTTTTTGAACTGGCAGAATCTGTATAACTAAAACTATAATAATTGATACCGTCAATTTTAGATTTTGAACGATTTGAAATTTTGAATTTCTTACCATCAAAATAACGATTGCTGTAGTTTACTTTTTCCTCTAAATCTTGCCAAAGACTATCTACATTTTGAAACATTTGCAAATCGTGAAACTTTTTTCGTTTTACAAAAATCTGTTCGTTGGCTTTGGTAGAATAGACAGTTTCTTTTGTTTTTTCGTCGTAATCCTTTGCTTTTTTATTGTCGTTGTACCCGTAGCCATTTGGCATTGGTAACTTGGTGTTTGTATTTACCGAAAAGTACAACGACGTGTCTGTTACTTTCTTAAAACCAGAATAATCAATGGTGTTAAAATTCAAAGAGTTAAAGTATGTTGATTTGTCTTTTTTGTTAGAACCTACATAACCCAAAAGATAGTAACTACCATCTTTTACAACGGTTTTGAGGTATAGATTTTTGTTTAAAGTGGAATCTAAAACAGCATAAGATTCGTAGGTTTTATACTTGCCAGACTTAAAACTACCTTTAGCTTCTTTCAACTTATAATTTTTATAAAATGCATGATGAAAATACTTGGCTTCAAAACTATCTTCTTCAATATAAGAAACATCATTTAAAACGGCTTCTTCCATAAAATAATAGGCATTACCTCTATAACCTTGAAGCAATTTTTTGCCACTGTTTTCCATATTACTTGTGGTGTAATACTCTGGAAATAAAACTTCAAATTTTTCATTGGGAGTTGTAAACTTTTTTATAGAATTTGAAGGGGTTTTAATCTCAATGGAATTAAAAATCTTGTTCTCATGTTGCAGTACAAAATCACTTCTGCCAGCAAATTTCACGATAATAATTTCTAAAGGAGTTTGGTAAATATGGTATTTCTGAAACTCACCTTTCTTAGTTTTATTTATGATTTTTAATCCTTTATAAGGTACCGAAAGTTCTTCTTTCTTAACAATTTCACCTGGAATATCTTCATACAACAAGTCGTCAATATCTTCTAAAGAAATGGTTTCCTTTTCATTTGGCAAATACAAAAATCTACTAATACGGTTTATGGTGAGATATGCGCCATTTGTCATGTCCGGATCGAGATAATAATTTTGTCCGCCATAGGTAAACTCACGTAACTTATCGTAAGTGTTTAAAGAAATAAACCCATCTGGAGTGCTATGTTTTTTTAGCTTTGGCTCAATAAAAAGACTATCTAGTTTTGTTTTTTCTGTTTTACTGTAATCGGTTTGTTCAGAGGTCAGTGCCTTAACTGTATAACCACGTTGGCGTAACATATTTATCATTCCTTGGTCTCCAGGTAAATGTGCTGCACCAACTCCAGCAAATACTGATGTGTTTTTTACTAAACCTTCAAGTGCAACCACCATATTCTCATTACGCTTATAGAGCATATTTTCACGATAGAATTCTGTGTTTACACCAGCTCCAATAGAATCTAAAAGATCCAAGTTTCTATCGCGATATAAGTTCTCTTGAATGAGATATGGATTTTCCTTAGCAAACAACTTTTGTAACCAAGGCTCTATTTCCTTTTTTTCTGAATTGTACATTGCTTTAGTCGTGAGGTATCTAGATTCAGCCAAATCCTCTAAGGCAACAATTTCCTTATTGTTTTTCTTTCCTGCTTGAAAGATGAACATATCTAAATAGGTTTCTTCCTCAAAATTATCAGCAGCATTATTTTTGCGGTACAGATAGGCATTTATGGCATTATTGTCCATTCGGATTGAACCTCGAACTGTCATTGCTTCTGGATGTGACAACTTGAAAATATCGGAGTAAAAATCGTTACGATAGCTGTTATAATATGCCATTTCACCCAACATCATATCATAGTTAAAGCCTGGCCAAGTCATTGGGTCAGATTCTAACGCAATAGTCTCGCTGGCATTCAAGGCTTTATAAAACACGTCATCTAATCGAAAAGCTACCTTTTTGCTTACATGCATGGTACCGTAGAGATACGATGGTTTTTCTATGCCATTACCAGTAATTTCCCAAAGTAAGCTTTGGTATTGATTTTGCGAAAAACAACTTATCGAAAAGAGAACTATAAGAAGAGATATATAATTTTTCATTCGTATAATTTAAACAAGGCTTGTAAAGATATCTAAATAACTGAATTAGCAAAATATTTAACGCTATCACACCTTAAATTGGAACGAATACCATTACAGACTATTGCATTAAGAGTTGTATTTTTGCTTTTGAAAAATTAAAGCATGAAAAAAGGAGTTTTACTGGTCAATCTTGGTTCGCCAGATAGTCCAAATCCTAAGGATGTTAAAAAATACTTAGGTGAATTTTTAATGGACAAACGTGTCATTGATGTACCACTTTGGGCTAGAACCCTTTTGGTCAAAGGCATAATTTTAAATACAAGACCAAAAGCATCTGCACAAGCTTATCAAAAAATTTGGTGGGACGAAGGCTCTCCACTAATTGTGCTGTCAGAAAGATTGCAAGAAAAAGTTCAGGATAAAGTAGATTATCCTGTGGCATTAGCCATGCGCTACGGAAGCATGACCATAAAAAAAGGATTGCAGACATTAGTTGATAAAGGCTGTACCGAAATTAAAACCATTCCGCTTTACCCACAATTTGCCATGGCAACAACCGAAACCATTGATGTAAAAGTAGATGAATTGGTTGCCGAATATTTTCCACAAGTCAAAATAACCCGATCTCCTGCATTTTATCATCGTAAAGATTACATTAATGTACTTTCAAAAAGTATTGCAGAACGATTAGAGAGCTTGGATTATGAGCATATTCTTTTTAGTTATCATGGAGTTCCAGAAAGGCATATCCGTAAAAGTGACATTACCAATGGTAATTGTAAAATGAATGGTAAATGCTGTTTTAAAATGGGCAGTAAGCAACATGAATTCTGTTACCGTCACCAATGTGAAATCACAACGGTAAACGTAGCTAAAAAATTGGGATTGAAAAATGGGACATATTCTACGACGTTCCAATCCAGACTTGGTTTTGATCCATGGTTAAAACCCTATACAGACCGAACCATTGAGCGTATGGGAAAGGCTGGCATTAAAAAAATGGCTATTGTTACACCAGCCTTTGTAAGCGATTGCCTTGAAACTTTAGAAGAAATTGCTATGGAAGGTGAAGAAATTTTTCACGAAGTTGGTGGAGAAGAATTCACTGTAATTCCATGTCTTAATGACCGTGAAGATTTTACTCAAGTACTCACAAATATGATTGAAGAATGGACAAGCTCTAAAAAAACATTAACCATTTAATGGCAAAAGCATCTTCACAAGAGTTAGGAAATAAACCCATCGGGAAATTATTGATAAAACAAGCTGTACCAGCTTCTATCGGTATTTTGGTAATGTCACTCAATATTCTGATTGACACAATTTTTGTTGGAAACTGGATTGGTCCAACAGCCATAGCTGCAATAAACGTGGTGCTGCCAGTGTCATTTTTTATTGCAGCTTTAGGAATGTCTATTGGTGTTGGTGGTTCATCTATAATTTCGAGAGCTTTAGGTGCTGATAATGATAGCAAGGCCTTAAAAACCTTTGGTAACCAAATTACCTTAACCGTTTTATTTACAGTGGTTTTTGTGGTTTTTGGGCTAATTTATGTCAATGATTTAATTCCCGCATTTGGTGGTAAAGGTGACATATTTGAGCCAGCAAAGATCTACTATAAAATTGTACTTTACGGTGTGCCAGTATTGGCACTTTGTATGATGGGAAATACCGTTATTAGAGCTGAAGGCAAACCAAAATTTGCTATGTACGCCATGATGTTTCCTTCCGTTGGAAATTTGATTTTGGATTATCTTTTCATAAATGTTTTTGATTGGGGAATGGAAGGAGCAGCGTGGGCAACAACAGGCTCTTATGTGCTATGTTTTATATTTATTGTCTGGTACTTTCTCTCTAAAAATTCAGAATTAAAAATAAGTTTTGCCCATTTTGGGTTGGATTTGCCCATTGTAAAAGAAATTGGTTCCTTAGGATTCGTAACACTTTCAAGACAAGCGATTGTGAGTGTCACCTATTTGTTAATGAATAATATTTTATTTGAATTGGGAGGCGAAACCTCCGTAACTGCTTATGCTATTGTGGGTAGAATGCTTATGTTCGCTTTGTTCCCTGTGTATGGCATTACACAAGGATTTTTACCAATTGCAGGCTATAATTACGGTGCCTATAAGTTTGAAAGAGTAAAGGAAACCATCATAACAGCTATTAAGTATGCTGCTTTATTAGCTGGAGTAGTATTTATATTTTTAATGGTATTCCCAGAAGCCATTACCAGTGTTTTCACACAAGATGCCGAAGTATTAAAAGAAACACCTCCAGCAATGCGTTGGGTATTTGCAGCAACTCCAGTAATTGCTGTTCAGTTGATTGGTGCCGCATATTTTCAAGCCGTTGGGAAAGCGATACCTGCACTATTGTTAACATTAACACGTCAAGGGTTTTTCTTTATTCCGTTGATTTTAATTTTACCACAGTTTTATGGCGAAATGGGAGTTTGGATGTCTTTTCCCATTGCTGATGTATTATCAACTATTGTTACAGCATTTTTTTTACAGAGAGAGGTGAAGTTAAATTTGCTACCAATGGATTCGGAATAATTTATAATCCGTAATTTTAAATCTGAATAACCAACCAATTTCAAGATGAAATTTTTAACCTTTTCAGTAGTTGCCCTGTTTTCTTTTTTCAGCTTTAATTTTCAATCACCAAATTACTCAGGTTTACTATATGGGTCGTTTGTTTTTTTTCGTGACAAAAGAGATGGGAAGAAAGCTTTTAATTCAACATTCAATTTCAAGCAATTAAATTATTTATTCGTTAAAAAGTAATGGAATACTACAACTACATAAAATCCCTACATTTAATCTTTGTTATTACGTGGTTTGCAGGTTTGTTCTACATTCCAAGACTTTTTGTTTACCAAATTGAAGCTTTTCACAAGCCGTCACCAGACAAAGAAATATTGGGAAAACAACTCAAATTAATGGCTAAACGTTTGTGGTTCATTATCACTTGGCCTTCAGC
>OLHK01000104.1_pt1 | contig 27899 bp, 22 predicted proteins | sample 1609371 | NCBI WGS metagenome assembly OLHK01 (sample SAMN05416779, study PRJEB24817) | seawater metagenome | isolation source: Sea water | place: Canada:Atlantic | collected 2013-11
CCTGTCTCGTGGGCTCGGAGATGTGTATAAGAGACAGCAATATAAATGGTAAATCCATCTCTAAGAATTTACAATCAGAAAATAATAAACTCAATTTACCTCAAATTGAAAAAGGTATTTATTTCTTATCACTGAAAAACGACTTAAATAATAAAACTCAAACAATTAAATTTATAAAAAACTAATTGTTTGAGTTTCTAAAATATTAAGCTTGACCTGTAGGTCCGAAGTTTAGAGGAATTGGAGGTTGCTCATAATCTTTAATTTCACCATGCGCTTTTTCAAATCTATTAACATTATCTGCTAACGCTTTAAGCAATCTTTTTGCATGCTGTGGTGTTAGTATAATTCGAGATTTCACCTTACTCTTCGGCGTACCAGGCATAATACTTACAAAATCAACCACAAACTCTGATACTGAATGATTGATTATTGCAAGGTTAGAATATGTGCCTTCTGCCACTTTCTCATCTAACTCTATATTTATCTGTCCTTTTTTATTTTTTGAATTATTTTTTTCGTCTGCCATTGAAATTTTATTTATGTTCCCTTAAAAACGGAAACTTTATTAATATGATTTTAATAAAAAAGCCTTCAAACAAATTAATGTGTGAAGGCTTATATTTAATAGATTCCTGCATTAATTGTTGATTTGAAATTCAAAATTAATGAATTTGCAAATCTTCGATTTTGCAGGAATAAGACTCCTAATTAAAGTTCATCTCTTCTTTAGCTTTCATCATTTGATCAAACTCTTCTTTAGATCCTACGATGATGTTATCGTATTCTCTAACACCAGTACCAGCTGGTATTCTATGACCTACAATTACATTTTCTTTAAGTCCTTCAAGAGTATCGACCTTACCATTTACGGCTGCTTCGTTAAGAACCTTAGTGGTTTCTTGGAACGATGCTGCTGAGATAAACGATTTAGTCTGTAATGACGCTCTAGTAATACCTTGTAAGATTGGAGTTGCAGTCGCAGGACTTGCATCTCTAGCAGTTACAAGATTTTTATCCTCTCTTCTTAAACTAGAGTTTTCATCTCGCAATTGTCTTACAGTTACGATTTGACCTGATTTCAAATTCTCAGAATCGCCTGCATCATCAACAACTTTCATTCCGAAAATTTTATCATTCTCTTCAATGAAATCTGATTTATGAACTAATTGGTTTTCTAAGAAAATAGTATCGCCAGAATCAATGATTCTTACTTTACGCATCATCTGTCTTACAACAACCTCAAAGTGTTTGTCATTAATTTTTACACCTTGTAAACGATATACTTCTTGTACTTCATTTACTAAGTATTGTTGTACTGCAGAAGGACCTTTGATATTAAGAATATCGTTTGGTGTAATTGAACCATCAGATAATGGCATACCAGCTTTTACGTAATCATTTTCTTGTACAAGAATTTGATTAGATAATTTCACTAAATATTTCTTAACCTCACCAAGTTTAGACTCTATAATAATCTCACGGTTACCTCTTTTGATTTTTCCGAAAGAAACAACACCATCAATAGCACTTACAACTGCTGGGTTAGATGGGTTACGTGCTTCAAACAATTCCGTTACACGAGGAAGACCACCTGTAATATCACCTGCTTTAGCAGATTTACGAGGTATCTTAACTAAAATCTTACCAATTTCAATTTTATCACCATCATCAATCATTATATGTGCACCAACTGGTAAGTTGTATGAACGAATAGTTTCTCCCTTTTTATCTTCAATCAGTAATGTTGGGATTAACTTCTTATTTCTAGATTCTGAAATTACCTTTTCTTGGAAACCAGTTTGCTCATCAATTTCTACTTGATATGTCACACCTTGCTCAATATTTTCATATCTTACTTTACCAGCAAATTCTGAAATAATAACACCGTTGTAAGGATCCCACTGACATATTACATCACCTTTCTGGACCTTCTCGCCTGGTTTCACAAAAATATGTGATCCGTAAGGTATGTTATTTGTACTTAAAATAATACCAGTCTTAGCATCAACTAATTTTAATTCAGACGTTCTAGAAATAACAACATCTACTTCTTTTCCATCTGCATCTTTAGTTTTAACGGTTTTAAGATCTTCAATTTCTGCAATTCCATCAAACTTAACAGTTAATTTGTTTTCCTCAGAAATGTTACCTGCAATACCACCTACGTGGAAAGTACGCAATGTTAACTGTGTACCTGGCTCACCAATAGATTGCGCAGCAACTACACCAACAGCTTCACCTCGTTGAACCATTTTACCTGTTGCAAGGTTACGACCGTAACATTTTGTACAAACACCCTTCTTAGCTTCACAAGTTAATGGTGAACGCACCTCAATAGTTTCAACTGGAGAATCACCAATTTTCTTAGCTATTGCATCGTTAATATGACCTCCTGCTTCAACTAATAATTCTTCCGTTAATGGGTTATAAACATCATTTAATGACGTTCTACCTACTATTCTTGCTTCTAGTTTTTCAACAATTTCTTCATTCTTCTTTAATGCAGAAACTTCAATACCTCTTAATGTGTCACAATCTTCTTCATATACTATTACATCTTGTGAAACATCTACCAAACGACGTGTTAAGTAACCTGCATCGGCAGTTTTAAGAGCCGTATCTGCAAGTCCTTTACGTGCACCGTGAGTAGAGATAAAGTATTCTAAAATTGAAAGCCCTTCTTTAAAGTTAGATAAAATTGGGTTTTCAATAATCTCTCCACCGCCTGCGTTAGATTTTTTAGGCTTAGCCATTAATCCACGCATACCAGTTAACTGACGAATCTGTTCTTTAGATCCACGAGCACCAGAATCTAGCATCATAAATACCGAGTTAAATCCTTGTTGATCTTCGCGAATACGCTTCATTGATAATTCTGTCAATTCAGCATTCGTTGAAGTCCAAATATCAATAACCTGATTATAACGTTCGTTATTGGTAATAAGTCCCATATTATAGTTACCCATAATACCATCTACCTGTTTGTTGGCAGAAGCAATCATAGTATGCTTTTCTTGTGGGATAATTATATCACCTAAACTAAATGATAATCCACCTTGGAATGCAAACTTGTATCCTAATGTTTTAATCTCATCAAGGAATTCAGCCGTTTCTGGTACACTCGTTACTTTAAGGATATTACCAATGATATCTCTAAGTGATTTCTTAGTTAAGATATCATTGATGTAACCTGCTGCTTCAGGTACTTTTTCGTTAAAAAGCACACGACCTACAGTAGTTTCAATAATTTGAGTTGTTAACTCACCTTCTTCATTAAAGTCTTTCGTTCTTACTTTGATACCAGCATTAAGGTCAACCATCTTCTCATTATAAGCGATAGTTACTTCTTCTGGAGAATAGAACGTTAAGTTTTCACCTTTAACAGTGTAGTCTTTGTCTGTTTTACGCAACTTAGTCATATAATATAATCCAAGAACCATATCCTGAGAAGGTACAGTAACTGGTGAACCGTTTGCTGGATTCAAAATATTATGAGAAGCCAACATTAATAATTGTGCTTCTAAAATTGCTTCAGGTCCTAATGGTAAATGCACAGCCATTTGATCACCATCGAAATCGGCATTAAAGGCAGTACACACCAATGGGTGTAACTGAATTGCTTTACCTTCAATAAGTTTTGGCTGGAAAGCTTGTATACCAAGTCTGTGTAATGTAGGAGCACGGTTTAGTAATACTGGATGTCCTTTAAGAACGTTTTCTAAGATATCCCAAACAACTGGCTCTTTTCTATCTATAATTTTCTTTGCAGATTTTACAGTTTTAACAATTCCTCTTTCAATCAGTTTTCTGATAACAAATGGCTTGTAAAGCTCTGCTGCCATATCTTTTGGCAATCCACATTCAAATAACTTTAATTCTGGTCCAACAACAATTACAGAACGTGCAGAATAATCAACACGCTTACCCAATAAGTTTTGACGGAAACGTCCTTGCTTACCTTTAAGTGAATCTGATAATGATTTTAACGGTCTGTTAGAATCTGTTTTTACAGCAGAAGATTTACGTGTGTTGTCAAATAATGAATCTACTGATTCTTGCAACATACGTTTCTCATTACGTAAAATAACTTCTGGTGCTTTTATCTCAACCAATCTTTTAAGACGGTTGTTACGGATAATTACACGACGGTATAAATCATTTAAATCTGAAGTTGCAAAACGACCACCATCTAAAGGAACTAAAGGTCTTAATTCTGGTGGAATTACAGGTACAGCCTTCATGATCATCCATTCTGGTCTGTTTTCCCTGTTTTCATTAGAATCTCTGAATGCTTCAACAACTTGTAGACGCTTTAATGCTTCGGTTTTACGTTGTTTAGAGGTTTCGTTATTTGCTTTATGTCTTAAATCGTATGATAATTGATCTAAATCAATTCTCGCTAATAAATCGATAAGGCATTCTGCACCCATCTTAGCAATAAATTTATTTGGATCTGTATCTTCTAAATATTGGTTTTCTTGTGGAATTGACTCTAAAATGTTTAGATATTCTTCCTCCGTTAAGAAATCCATTTTTTGAACTGGTTCCCCTTCTGCATTCATAGCAATACCTGGCTGAATAACCACGTAACGCTCATAATAGATTATCATATCTAATTTCTTAGATGGTAATCCAAGAAGGTATCCTATTTTGTTTGGTAACGAACGGAAATACCAAATATGCGCTACAGGAACCACCAAATTGATGTGTCCTACACGGTCTCTACGTACTTTCTTTTCTGTTACTTCTACACCACAACGGTCACAAACGATACCTTTGTAGCGTATTCTTTTATATTTACCACAAGCACATTCAAAATCCTTTACAGGACCAAAAATTCGCTCACAGAACAAACCATCACGTTCAGGTTTGTGAGTTCGATAATTAATAGTTTCTGGTTTTAAGACCTCACCTCGTGATTCTCCCAAAACAGATTCAGGTGATGCTAAACCAATTGAGATTTTATTAAATCTCTGTATTGTATTCTTATCTTGTCTTCTTGCCATGTTCTTTTATAGTATTCAGTCTTCAGTCTTCAGTACACAGTGTTCGTTGCATACTGATGACTGCCTACTATTTTTTTATTCCTCTAATCTAATATCCAATCCTAAACCTTTCAATTCGTGCATAAGTACGTTGAATGATTCTGGAAGTCCTGGTTCTGGCATTGGTTCACCTTTAACGATTGCTTCGTAAGTTTTAGCTCTACCAATAACGTCATCTGATTTTACAGTTAAGATCTCACGTAAAGTACTTGATGCTCCATAAGCCTCAAGTGCCCAAACCTCCATTTCACCAAAACGCTGACCACCAAACTGTGCTTTACCTCCTAATGGTTGTTGTGTAATTAATGAGTAAGGTCCTATTGAACGTGCGTGCATTTTATCGTCAATCATGTGACCAAGCTTAATCATATAGATCACACCAACTGTAGCTGGTTGATCAAAACGATCACCTGTTCCACCGTCATAAAGATAAGTATGTCCAAATCTTGGAATACCAGCTTCATCTGTGTATTCGTTAATCTGATCTAGAGTTGCACCATCAAAGATTGGAGTAGCGTATGTTCTTCCTAAATCTTTACCAGCCCATCCTAAAACAGTTTCATAAATCTGACCGATATTCATACGAGAAGGTACACCAAGTGGATTCAATACGATATCTACTGGAGTTCCATCTTCTAAGAAAGGCATATCTTCTTGACGAACGATACGAGCAACAATACCTTTGTTACCGTGACGACCTGCCATCTTATCACCTACTTTAAGCTTACGCTTTTTAGCAATATAAACTTTAGCCAATTTAATGATACCTGCTGGTAACTCATCACCAACAGAGATGGTAAACTTCTCACGTCTCAATGAACCTTGAAGATCATTTTCCTTAATTTTATAATTATGGATTAAATCTGCTACAAGTTCGTTAGTATGGTCATCAGTAGTCCACTTACCAGATGTTAAGTGCGTGTAATCATCTACAGCATTCAACATTTTTAAAGTGTACTTTTTACCTTTAGGGATTATTTCTTCACCTAGATCGTTATAAATACCTTGAGCTGTTTTACCGTTTACGATAGCGAATAATTTTTCAATTAAAACGCTTTGTAAATCATCAAAACGATTATCGTAGGCATTCTCTAATGCTTCTATATCTTCTTTATCCTGAGCTCTTTTTCGTTTATCTTTTACTGCTCTTGCGAATAATTTTTTATCAATAACAACACCATTAAGAGATGGTGAAGCTTTTAATGAAGCATCTTTAACATCACCAGCTTTATCACCAAAGATAGCTCTAAGTAATTTTTCTTCTGGAGTTGGGTCTGATTCTCCTTTTGGAGTAATCTTACCAATTAAGATATCACCTGGTTTGATCTCCGCACCAATGCGAATCATACCATGTTCATCTAAATCCTTTGTTGCTTCTTCAGAAACGTTAGGTATATCATTAGTTAATTCTTCATTACCTAATTTAGTATCTCTAACTTCTAATGAATATTCATCAATATGGATAGATGTAAATACATCTTCTCTAACCACTTTTTCCGAAATTACAATTGCATCCTCAAAGTTATACCCTTTCCAAGGCATAAAGGCTACTTTCATATTTCTACCAAGTGCTAATTCACCATTTTCTGTTGCATAGCCTTCACAAAGTACTTGTCCTTTTACAACTTTATCGCCTTTTACTACGATAGGCTTTAAGTTGATAGACGTACCTTGGTTTGTTTTTCTAAACTTAACTAAAGGGTATTCTTTAGTATCGCTATCAAAACTAACCATTGCGGCTTCTTCTGAACGCTCGTACTTAATGATTATTTTCTGTGCATCAACGTATTCTACTGTACCTGCTCCTTCTGCATTTATCAATACTCTAGAATCTGATGCTACTTGACGCTCTAATCCAGTACCTACAATTGGTGCTTCAGGACGTAACAAAGGTACAGCCTGACGCATCATGTTAGATCCCATCAATGCACGGTTGGCATCATCATGTTCCAAGAAAGGAATCAAAGATGCTGAAATCGAAGCAATTTGATTAGGTGCAACGTCTGTATAGTTTACATTTGAAGGATCTATTACTGGAAAATCCCCTTCTTGACGAGAAATAATTTTCTCTGGAAGAATTTTTCCGTTTTCATCAACTTCAATTGTTGCTTGAGCTATTAACATATCTTCCTCTTCTTCAGCACTTAGATATGTAGGTGTTTGCTTGATATCTACAACACCATCTTCAACTTTTCTATAAGGTGTTTCAATGAATCCCATTGAATTTACCTTAGCAAAAACAGATAAAGATGAAATTAAACCAATGTTTGGTCCTTCTGGTGTTTCAATTGGACATAAACGTCCGTAATGTGTATAGTGAACATCACGAACCTCAAAACCTGCTCTTTCTCTAGATAAACCACCTGGTCCTAATGCTGAAAGACGACGCTTATGCGTAATCTCTGCAAGAGGGTTAGTTTGATCCATAAACTGAGATAGCTGATTTGTTCCAAAGAATGAATTAATAACAGACGATAAAGTCTTAGCATTAATTAAATCAATTGGAGTAAATACTTCGTTGTCACGAACATTCATACGTTCACGAATAGTACGTGCCATACGTGCTAAGCCAACACCAAACTGAGAAGATAGTTGTTCACCTACTGTACGTACACGACGATTAGATAAGTGATCAATATCATCAATCTCTGCTTTAGAGTTAATTAACTCAATTAAGTATTTTATAATAGTTATGATATCTTCTTTGGTAAGCACTTGCTTATCCATTCCGATATCTAACTGTAATTTTTTGTTCATTCTATAACGACCTACTTCACCTAAAGAGTAACGTTGGTCAGAAAAGAATAATTTGTCAATAATACCACGCGCTGTTTCTTCATCTGGCGGCTCAGCGTTACGTAATTGACGATAGATATGTTCAACAGCTTCTTTTTCAGAGTTTGTTGGATCTTTCTGTAATGTATTGTGAATAATTGCGTAATCTCCTTGTTGCGCACTTTCCTTATGCAAAAGGATTGTTTTTACTTCTGCTTCAAGAATTTCTTCTATATTATCCTTGTCTATAACGGTATCACGATCTAAAACAATTTCGTTACGTTCAATAGATACAACCTCACCTGTATCTTCATCAACGAAATCCTCGTGCCACGTGTTAAGTACACGAGCAGCTAATTTGCGACCGATTACTTTCTTTAATCCAGACTTAGAAACTTTTACTTCTTCTGCAAGGTCAAAAATTTCTAAAATATCTTTATCACGCTCAAATCCGATAGCACGGAAAAGCGTAGTTACTGGTAGTTTTTTCTTTCTATCAATGTAAGCATACATAACACTGTTAATGTCTGTAGCAAATTCTATCCAAGACCCTTTAAAAGGAATTACTCTTGCTGAATATAATTTTGTACCATTTGCGTGAAACGACTGGCTAAAGAAAACACCAGGTGATCTGTGTAATTGTGATACTACCACACGTTCAGCACCATTGATACAGAATGTACCGCTTGGTGTCATGTAAGGTATTGTACCTAAATACACATCTTGAACTATTGTTTCGAAATCCTCATGCTCAGGATCCGTACAATATAATTTCAATCTTGCTTTTAGAGGCACACTGTAAGTTAATCCTCTTTCAATACATTCTTCTATGGTGTATCGCGGTGGATCAATGAAGTAATCTAAAAATTCTAGTACAAATTGATTACGTGTGTCTGTAATTGGGAAATTCTCCATGAAGGTGTTGTACAACCCTTCATTTCCTCTTTCTTCTGACTTTGTTTCTAATTGGAAAAAATCCTGGAAGGACTTTATTTGTATATCCAAAAAGTCTGGGTAATCTGTTCTATTTACAATAGAAGAGAAATTTATTCTTTCAGCCTTTTTTGCTAACATTGATGAACGAGGTTTTTATTATAAAATACTAAAAAGTGTACATAGCGTTTATATACACAAAAGGGTCTAGGTCTTATCCCGCAATTTTTGCGGGATAAACCTAAACCATAATTTGTAGGTTTGAGAGAGCTTACTTAAGCTCAACCTCAGCTCCAGCTTCTTCTAATTGAGCTTTTAATGCTTCAGCTTCGTCTTTAGCAACACCTTCTTTAATTGGGCTTGGTGCATCATCAACTAAACCTTTAGCATCTTTTAAGCCAAGACCTGTTAATTCTTTTACTAATTTAACAACTGCTAACTTAGAACCACCTGCTGCTTTTAAGATAACATCGAATTCAGTTTGCTCTTCAGCAGCTTCGCCACCTGCAGCACCACCACCTGCAGCAACTGCAACAGCAGCAGCAGCCGGCTCAATACCGTACTCATCTTTTAATATAGTAGCTAAATCGTTAACTTCTTTTACTGTTAAATTAACTAATTGTTCTGCGAAATCTTTTAAATCTGCCATTTTTCTATTGTTTTAATAATGTGTGTTTAATATATAATTTTAGTGTGTTCTATTATTATTATCCTTCTCTTTCGGATAAAGTTTTTACGATACCTGCGATAGTTCCTCCGCTTGACTTAAGTGCTGAAATAACGTTCTTAGCAGGTGATTGCAATAATCCTACAATCTCACTGATAAGTTCTTCTCTAGACTTAATTTCAACTAAGGTATCTAATAACTCATCGCCTACGTAAATTGATTCCTCAATGAAAGCACCTTTTAATAAAGGTTTTTCTGATTTTTTACGGAACTCCTTAATTACTTTGGCTGGAGCATTTCCTGTTTCAGAATACATTACTGATGTGTTTCCTTTTAAAGTCGTTGGTAACTCACCGAATTCTTTTTCCGAGGCTTCCATTGCTTTCTCTAAAAGCGTATTCTTTACTACTGCTAACTTAATATTAGCTTTGAAACATGCTCTTCTTAAGTTTGAAGTTGTTGCTGCATCCAATCCAGAAATATCCGTTAAATAGATATTTGTATTATCTGCCAACTGAGCAGTCAACTCTTCAATTACTTGGGATTTTTCTTCTCTTGTCATAATATTCTAAGTTTAACTACTATATGTTTTTGCGTCTATTGCAATACTTGGACTCATAGTGCTAGATATGTAAATACTTTTTACATATACACCTTTAGCTGCTGTTGGTTTCAATTTCATTATCGTAGTTAAAAGCTCTTTTGCATTACCAACAATCTTATCAGCAGTAAATGATGCTTTTCCGATTGGTGCGTGTACAATTCCTGTTTTATCTACTTTAAAATCAATTTTACCAGCTTTTACTTCGCTAACAGCTTTGCCTATATCCATTGTTACTGTTCCTGTCTTAGGGTTTGGCATAAGACCTCTTGGCCCCAATACTCTACCTAATGGTCCTAATTTACCCATAACACTTGGCATTGTAACGATAACGTCAACATCTGTCCAACCTTCTTTTATTTTCTGTAAATATTCATCTAACCCAACATAATCAGCACCAGCTTCTTTAGCTTCGTCTTCTTTGTCTGGTGTTACCAATGCAAGAACCTTCATGTCTTTACCTGTACCGTGTGGTAAGGAAACGACACCACGTACCATTTGATTGGCTTTTCGTGGATCTACACCTAATCTAATTGCTAAATCTACTGAAGCATCAAACTTAGTGTATGTAATTTCTTTTAGTAAGTCAGCAGCTTCTTGTAGAGAGTAAACTTTACTTCCATCTACTTTCGCCATCGCTTCCTTACGCTTCTTTGTTAATTTTGCCATATTGTAAAATTTAGTTTGGAGCTTCACCTCCTTTAACAGTGATACCCATCGATCTTGCTGTACCAGCTACCATTTTCATGGCAGATCCGATTTCAAATGCATTTAAATCTTGCATTTTGTCTTCAGCAATCGCTTTAACTTGATCCCAAGTTACTTTTGCTACTTTACGTCGGTTAGGTTCTCCTGATCCTTTCTTTACTTTGGCCGCTTCTAATAATTGTACTGCTGCTGGTGGAGTTTTGATTACAAAGTCAAATGATTTGTCTTTGAAAACCGAAATTACCACAGGTAATACTTTACCTGGTCTATCTTGTGTTCTAGCATTAAACTGCTTACAGAACTCCATGATATTAACTCCAGCGGCACCTAAAGCGGGTCCTACCGGTGGCGATGGATTCGCAGCACCTCCCCGAACTTGTAGCTTAACTACTTTGTCTATTTCTTTTGCCATTTCTAAATGTTTAATGCGCCTATCTCTAATTGGAAGCTAGATAAGTACGCTATCTTTATTGTAACAATTATTATACTTTTTCTACTTGCATATAGCTTAACTCTAATGGTGTTTTTCTTCCAAAAATCTTAACCATTACTTCAAGCTTACGCTTTTCTTCATTAATCTTTTCGATAGTACCATCAAATCCGTTGAATGGTCCATCTATTACTTTTACAGTTTCCCCTTTGGTAAATGGAATTGCAACGTTAGCATCTGCTTCAATTGACAATTCATCTACTTTACCTAACATTCTGTTTACTTCAGATTGTCTTAAAGGCACAGGATCCCCTCCTTTTGTTTCACCCAGAAAACCAATTACATTTGTAATTGATTTGATAATATGAGGTATTTCGCCACTTAAATTAGCTTGAACCATTATATATCCTGGGAAATAAACTTTTTCTTTATTTATCTTTTTACCGTTACGTATCTGAATTACTTTTTCTGTCGGCACAAGAACTTGATCTACATAATCATCTAAACCTAGTCTTGAAATTTCATTTTCAATATAAGTTTTAATTTTATTTTCCTGACCACTTACAGCTCTAACAACATACCATTTTTTATCTGACATCTCCTACTTGTGTATTTGTTAGTTTATAAATTCAAAATAAGCTTTTACCGCTCTACTAAAAACAGTATCTACTCCCCAAATAGCTAATGAGAAAATAATTGAAAACACAGCTACAATGACCGTTAATCTTTGAGCTTCTGGCCAAGGTGTCCAAGACACATTGTTCTTTAACTCTGCAAACGATTCCTTTACGTATGTTGCTAATCCTGCCATTTGTTATATTTTTAATTTGCACGGGTTGAGAGACTCGAACTCACGACACCTGGTTTTGGAGACCAGTGCTCTACCAACTGAGCTAAACCCGTATTTGAGTGTCACTCTTTAATCTGATTTATACCAAGATGAGTTAACCCGTAAATAACAATCAAGGCATCCCGATATTTCGGGACACCTTAACTGTCTATTTAACTGTATTGTTTAGTCTAAAATTTCAGTTACCTGACCAGCACCTACTGTTCTACCTCCTTCACGGATTGCAAAACGTAAACCAACGTTCATTGCAATTGTGTTAATTAATTCTACAGTGATAGTTAAGTTATCTCCAGGCATTACCATTTCAACTCCATCAGGAAGCGCAATGTTCCCAGTTACGTCAGTTGTACGAACGTAAAACTGTGGACGGTAGTTATTATGGAATGGAGTATGACGTCCACCTTCTTCTTTTTTAAGGATATAAACCTCTGCTTTAAATTTAGCGTGTGGTGTTACAGAACCAGGCTTAGTAATTACCATACCTCTAGAGATTTGAGACTTCTCAATACCTCTTAATAAGATTCCAGCGTTATCACCAGCTTCACCTCTATCTAAAATTTGACGGAACATTTCGATACCAGTAATAGTAGATGTTAATTTCTCAGCACCCATACCAATGATTTCAACTGGATCACCTGTATTAGCAATACCTGTCTCAATACGACCAGTAGCAACAGTACCACGACCAGTAATTGAGAACACATCTTCGATTGGCATTAAGAAATCTTTATCAACTTCTCTTAAAGGCTCTTCAATCCAAGCATCAACTTGTGCCATTAATTCCATTACAGTATCAACCCACTTTTGCTCACCATTCAGTGCACCTAAAGCAGAACCTGCTACTACAGGACCATTATCACCATCATACTCGTAAAATGACAATAAATCTCTGATTTCCATTTCTACTAATTCTAACAATTCTTCATCATCAACCATATCCACTTTATTCATGAATACAACGATACGAGGAATACCTACCTGACGACCAAGTAAGATGTGCTCACGTGTTTGTGGCATAGGACCATCTGTTGCAGCAACTACTAAGATAGCACCATCCATTTGAGCAGCACCTGTAACCATGTTCTTTACGTAATCCGCGTGACCTGGACAGTCAACGTGAGCGTAGTGACGATTAGCAGTTGCGTATTCTACGTGAGACGTATTAATTGTTATACCTCTTTCTTTCTCTTCTGGTGCATTATCAATTTGATCAAATGATCTTGCTTCAGATAAACCTGCATCAGCTAATACTTTAGTAATAGCAGCAGTTAAAGTTGTTTTACCGTGATCTACGTGTCCAATAGTACCAATGTTTAAGTGTGGTTTTGAACGATCGAAAGTTGCCTTTGCCATGTTTAATTTATTTAATCTTTAATATTAGTGTTCAATTGTTAATTCTAAATTGTCTTAGAAAAAGAGCCAATGACGAGATTTGAACTCGTGACCTCTTCCTTACCAAGGAAACGCTCTACCCCTGAGCTACACCGGCTTATCATTTACGATTGCCGATTTATGATTTACGATTCGCAAATCGCACTTCGTAACCCGTAAATTTTAGAGCGGGAGACCGGGTTCGAACCGGCGACATTCAGCTTGGAAGGCTGACGCTCTACCAACTGAGCTACTCCCGCATTTATCAAAACTATTTTGTCTTGAAAGGTATTCAATATTTCAAATGGATTACTTCGCTTTGCTCAGTACTCCGTGAAGATAACACCTTCACAATAAATTTTTAAAACACTGCCGCATACAAACTAATTTCTAGAGACAGTTTGTTTTAAAAATTTTGTGGGGAGAGCAGGATTCGAACCTGCGAAGACGTAGTCAGCAGATTTACAGTCTGCCCTCGTTGGCCGCTTGAGTATCTCCCCAAAACTTAATTCAAAATTTCAATTTTAAAACCCTTAATTCATTTTACAAAACAGAGCTTCAAAAAGAGCCGATGGAGGGACTCGAACCCACGACCTGCTGATTACAAATCAGCTGCTCTAGCCAGCTGAGCTACATCGGCTTTTCTTACTTTTTTACGCTCAAAAACTAACCATAAAAAAGTCCGCTATTTCTAACGGACTGCAAATGTAAGCTTTTATTTTTTTATTCAAAACATTTTTGAAAAAAAATTCTAGTTATGCGCTCTTAATTTTTCTTTTCGCTTTTTAATCTGTCTTTCTAATGATGCAATGGCCACGTCAGTGCCTTCTTCAAACGATTTACATTGTTTTTTTACTACAAAACTATCACCAGGTACACTTACTCTTGCTTCAAAAATTTTATTGGCTTTATCGCTTGTGTTCTCGACTTTTAAATAAACATCGGATTGGATAATCTTATCATAAAACATATCTAATTTATCCATTCTTCTTTGGATGAAGTCGATTAACTTTCCGTCTGCAGTAAAATTTACGGATTGGGTGTTCACTTTCATATAACATCGGTTTTAGGTTAGATTAGTGCTTTATAACACTTTACTTTTTAAATACTGTTTTATTTTTTATTCCTTGGATGTGATTTAGCATAAACTTTTTTGAGTTCTGCTATACTATTGTGAGTATAAACTTGCGTCGCTGCTAAACTGGTATGCCCAAGAAGCTCTTTTACGGCATTTAAATTTGCACCTTCATTCAACAAATGCGTCGCAAATGAATGTCTTAAAACATGAGGACTGCATTTTGCTTTTGTTGATGCCATACTAAAATACTTATTTATTATTCTGTAAACAAGCATTTCGTAAATTTTAAGACCTTTTGGGGTTAAAAATAACATGTTACTATCTTTAATTTCTGGAAGTATAGATCTATATTTTTTATATTGTTTTAAAGAATACATAATTGAATCTAGCAAAGGCACAAGTCGTTCTTTATTACGTTTACCTAATACTTTCAACTGTTTTTTGCTAAAATCTATGTCAGAAATCTTAATATTTACTAATTCTATTCTTCTTATGCCTGTGCCATAAAACAATTCTATGATAAGTTGGTTTCTTGCTGTTTCAAAATCATTGACTTCAATAGCATTTTCCAAAACATCTTTTAATTCTTGTTCTGAAAACGGTAATTGAACTGTTTTACCCATTTTAAGCGCTCTATGCTTTTTTAAGGGGTTGACTTTAACTTTATCTATTTTCATTAAAAATTTAAAATAGGAATTGAGCGAAGAAATCTTCCTGTTTATGGTTCGGTTAGAAATACCGCTATTGACCAATTCAACAATCCACTGTCTGATTTCGGAATACCCTATATTAGAAATGTCTTCAGAATTATGTTCTTCATCTAAAAACTCCTGAAACATCTCTAGATCTGTGTTATAAGCCAACACAGTATGTTTGGAGTATTTTTTTTCGAGTAATAAATAATCTGAAAATGCTTTTAGACTCATAGCTTTATCTCATTAATTAAAGATAAGCATTTAAACTTCGTTGAAAACTTAGTCTTTGTATAATGAAGCTCGTTGACTTAAATCCTGAATCAGTTTTTCGTCCTCTTCACTTTCTAACAATACGTTGTAGTTTCTCCAAAATTCTTTGTTGTACGGTTTTGGTGAAAAAATATCCATATCCCACTCACCTAGAAGTGCCGTTTGTATTTTTTCTTTATCTAGAATGACTTCAGAAAACAAAATCTCTTGTACTGTGAAGTAATATCTCTCTTGTTTATTATAACGCTCTCTCTCTTTTTCGCTTATTTTTTCATTTGTCTTTAAACCAACGTTAACGAGTTTAGGCGTTTCATAATAAATATAATTTGGATACATTTTATCTTCATACTCCATATAAGTAATGACGAGTTTATGATTTACCTGTGTACCAAACAAACGCTTGCTTCTTACTTTTTGGGCTTTTGAAGCCGCTACCAAATCATACTCTATGCGCTTAATGGCATAATTATCGTAATAAATATAAAGCCAACCTTCTGCTTCGTAGCCTTCATTAAAAACGCCCTTGGTTTGTAAGCCAACAAAATCTGCACTTTTATCAATTTTTATTTTGTAGATTTTTCTACCGTTATCCACTAGGATAGTATCTAATTTAAATTGGTGCTTTTCTAAAATATTCTCACCAAATAAAGCCTGCGCATCATTAGAATTTCTTAATAAGTTAAGTTTCCCTTGAAAAATATTTTGCAGCCCATTGATCCGTGTATCATTCCATTTTATAGCTTTTTCAAGCTGAGCAGTTGAAATGTCTCTTCGGTTAACATCTTCCATTTTTAATCTAGAACGTCGTCCTCTATTGCGATTACTATAGGCAACATAACTAAAAACACTATCTACATCTCGCAAATCATAACTCTTGCGAACTTGATCTACATTAACCTTCAAATATTCGTCTGAATTTGCTGCATAACCAGAATCATAAACCGTAATGGCACTTTCAATGAGCCATTTAAATTCTATATTATTTCGTTCCTTGTGCCTTAAAAATCCTTTTTGGATGTATGAAGAATCTGGTAAGTTAACAGGTAATCTTTCAATGGCTCTTAGCACAATATCATTTCCTGTTTTTGGTCTTATTTCTGCAACAACCACAACTTCATCCAAGGATGCAATATCTTCTTCGAGAAAAATATCCATGGAATTATCAAAGTCAGCAACTGCAACTTTATAGGTTTTGAAGCCAATTGATGAGATTACCAAAGTATCACTTTCAAATTCCTGTGGCACCAATAATACAAACTTACCATCAGAATTACTGACCGTACCTATCGTTGTATTTTGAACATAAATACTAGCATTTTCTAACGGAAGTAAAGATGTAAAATCTACTATTTTGTTTTTCACTTCAATTTGTGAAAAACCAAAAAAAACAGTGCACAATGCTAATAATAGTAAATAATTTTTGGGGCTAGTTTTCATCGTTTACTTTTTATTAAGTTACCGTCTTGTAGTCTTTGTTGTCCAAAACCATTTAGCAAAATTAAAAATAATTTTCGCTAAAAGATAATTCAGTAAATTAGGTCGCTGGTTTATAATCTTTGTTGTCTATAACCATTTTAGCGATAATTTCACGTAAAATTTCTGATGTTCCTCCACCAATAGGACCAAGACGACTATCTCGCGCCATACGTGCCAACGGATACTCTTCCATGTAACCATAACCTCCTAAAAATTGAAGGCATTGGTAAATAACGTCATCTGCCATTTTAGTGGACTGTAACTTAGACATCGTTGCTTCCTTTACCACATAATCTCCCATGTCTAATCGTTTTGCCACGTAATAATTGAATTGCTTACAGATCTCCATTTGTGTTTCGCAATCTGCAAATGAATGCCTCAAAGCTTGAAATTTATCTATGGTTCTTCCAAACGCTGTACGTTCGCTCATATATTGTTTTGCATATTCTAAGGCAAACTCAGCTCTTGCATGTGAATTAACTCCCATTATCAAACGTTCTAAGGAAAAGTGTTGCATAATGTAAGGAAAACCTTGATTTTCTTCTCCCATTAAATTTGAAGCGGGAATCTCAACATTATCAAAGGCAATTTCACCTGTATCTGAAGCTCTCCAACCTAATTTATCGAGTTTGGTTGCAGAAATTCCTGGTGTATCTCTGTCCATTACAAATATACTAATGCCTTTATTCCCCAATTCAGGATTTGTTTTAGCAGCAACTACCAAGTAATCGCTATAAACTCCGTTTGTTATAAAAGTTTTAGAACCATTAATAATATATTTATCTCCCTTTTTTACAGCAGTACTACGCATACCTGCAACATCACTTCCTCCAAAAGGTTCTGTAATACAAAGACAGCCTATTTTATCTCCTGCAATACTTGGAGCTAAATAATTTTCTTTAATCTCATCGTCTCCCTCCTTATTAAGGTGTGTCATTGCCAAATACGCATGTGCCCAAATGGCTGCTGCAAAACCACCTGAGTTGATACGTTGAAGTTCTTCGAGTAGAATAACAGTATAAAACAAATCTAGGTCTAGTCCACCATATTTTTCAGGATATGCTAATCCGAAGTAGCCCATATCGCCAAATTTCTTCCAGATGAAACGCTCTATATGACCTGTTTCTTCCCATTTATCAATATGTGGTACGACTTCTTTTTTAAGAAAATCCCTAAGACTTTCCCTAAATAATTGATGTTCTTCTGTAAAATATAAATTAGACATTTAGTTGTTTTTAGAGATACAAATATAGCTTAATTATCTCGATTTTATGAATTGGGAAATCTTCAACTTTTGTTAATTCTTCTAGGGATTTAAAGCCATCACGCAAAGTTCGCTCCTCAATAATACGGTTTGCCACTTCATAATCTACATATTGAATGGTTACCAAATCGTCTCTAGTTGCTGTGTTTAAATTAAATTTTTGAATAGTTCTTGGTGTTTTCACGGTAAAATCATTTTTGATACGCTCAATCACTTCTGGTGATAAGCCATACACTTCGGTAAGTTGTACATCAGAAACAAAACCACCATTAAACTTTTCTCTAAACTTAACAATTCGCTCAGATAACTTTTCACCTACTCCATATACTTTTTTAAGCTGATTTGCAGTGGCTGTGTTCAAATCTATTTTCTGGGCATAGGTTTTTGGTTTGTTGCTTTTTGAAAACGAATTACTATATGAATTAGATTTTGGTTTAGGGTTTGTTACCCATTCTGGAAATTTAAAATAAGGTGAAATTTTTTCTAAGAATGAATCTGAAACTTTTGTAACGTTTTGAAAATCTTGTACTGAATTAACCCATTGGTTGGAGTCCCTAAACTTATGAAGCCTATCAATTTCTTCGTTAGACATTCCCAAAGTATAGCCTTTATAATCGGTAATATAATTTGGATTGAAAGGATAAATTTTTGGCTTTCGTTTTTCAATCTCGATTAATTTGAGGGAATCAAGTTCCTCGCGAAACACTTTTATTTCCTGAGATTCAATAATATTAGAATCTTCAGAGAATTCAGCAAAAACATAAAAGCATTGAAACCCTACAATAATCAATATTAATAAAAAAATCCCATTTCGCTGTTTGTTAGAAAACTGGAAATGGGATTTCATCTATAACTTATTTATGTTTATAGCTTTTCATTCAAATCTTCGGCACCTTCATCTATAGCCTCTTCTTTAACGCTTATTGCTCTGTAATACTTTTTAAGTTCTTTCTTTATAATTGGTGACAATAATACAACTCCAATAATATTTGGTACTACCATGGCAAAAATCATAGCATCAGAAAAGTCTATTACTGCACCTAAACTTATAGAAGCACCAACTACCACGAAGCATAAGAATAATAGTTTATATGCTAAATCTGTTAATTTGCCTTTTCCGAATAAGAATACCCAACCTTGCATTCCGTAGTAAGACCAAGAAATCATTGTTGAAAAGGCAAATAATATTACTGCAACAGTAAGGATAATTGAGAAATGAGGAATGACAGAATCGAAAGCACTCGCTGTGATTTCTACACCTTCCGTTATTTCAACACCATACTCCATAAAACCTCCATCAAAATTTGTAATAACAATAACTAAAGCTGTCATTGTGCATATAACTACCGTATCTACAAATGGCTCTAGCAATGCCACAATACCTTCTGAAGCTGGATATTTGGTACGTACTGCAGAGTGTGCAATTGCAGCTGAACCCACACCTGCTTCGTTTGAAAACGCTCCTCTTCTAATACCTTGTATCATAACACCTACCAATCCACCAGCAATTCCCAGTCCCGAGAATGCACCTTCATAAATTAAAGCAAATGCATCATCTATCAACGAAAAGTTAGCTCCCAAAATTATTAATGCAGCCAATACATATACACCTGCCATAAAAGGCACAATCTTTTCAGTAACTTTAGCAATACGCTTAATTCCTCCAATAATTACAATGGCAACTAAAACAGCCATCACAAGACCAAAATATAAACCTGCATTAGCAGAACCTTCTAACTCAAACAATTTCACAAATTGTGCTGCCGCCTGATTGGCCTGAAACATATTTCCACCTCCAAAAGAACCACCAATAACAAAAATGGCAAAAATTACAGCGAGCACTTTACCAAATCCTCCCATTCCTTTGGACTTTAACCCTTTGGTTAAATAATACATTGGACCTCCATATACAGTTCCGTCCTCACCTACATCTCTATATTTTACACCTAATGTACATTCTGCAAACTTGGATGCCATACCTAGTAGACCTGCTACAATCATCCAAAATGTAGCTCCAGGACCACCAATAGATAATGCTACCGCTACACCTGCTATATTTCCTAAACCTACAGTCGCAGACAAAGCTGCAGTTAAGGCTTGGAAGTGCGAAACCTCGCCATCAGCTCCTTCATCTCTAATCGTTTCAATAACATCTTCACCTTCATTTGGAGTACTATCTCCGTATAGTGTATCTGCGTTTGGCTTATCTTCATTAATATCTGAAGTTAAAGCTAAACCATCATCTCCGTACAACTTATCTGCACCATGTTTTTCAATATCTTCATAATGGCCTCTAACTACTTTTATAGCCGTTCTAAACCCAGTAACATTTATAAATTTAAAGTATAGCGTAAAGAATAACGCACCACCAACTAAAACAATAAGTACCCATGGAATTTGATATGTTTCGGAAAAAGGAATTTCATAAAAAATACCGTCAACGAACCAACCTGTGTACTCTTTGAAAATCCTATCGATTTTCTCAGAAGTGGTTTCTTGGGCAAAGTTCAATAAGGGTAATAAAAGTGCAAAAGTTGAAAGAAGATACTTCTTCATAGGAACATTAATTAGTTAGTTTTGTGTTTTAAAGCCGACAAGATGCTAAAAAAAATCGAATTTTTAAAGCTTCAGACGTTAAAAGGATATACTTGTTAAACTATATTGTACTCAGAGTTTAGTCGGTTAATTTGTTCTGGGCGCCCCAGAACAATGATTTTTGAACCTGACACTAACTTAGTACTTGCTTCAGGATTAACGGTATACTCACCTTTATCATCTTTAAAACCTATAACAGTGCAACCTGTCTTTTGACGTAAATCTAAATCGCGAATAGTTTTCACTTCATTTAAACTATACAATTTTTCTACTTCAACTTCTTCAATATTAATGTTGCGCTCGCCTATAATCCCCAAGTTATCAATAAATTCAACCAAGTCAGGAATTACGACTAAAGATGCCATGTGGTCTCCACCTATACGGTCTGGTAGAATAACATTATTCGCACCTGCAAGTTTTAATTTTTCGTAAGACGTTTCTTGTGAAGCTCTACTAATTATAGTGAGATCACTTTTAATTTGTCTTGCAGATAAAACTACAAAAAGGTTATCTGCATCACTAGGCAATGCACAGATTAATGTACTGGCACGCTCAATACCTGCCTCATGAAGTGTTTCATCTTCATTGGCATTTCCTAACACAAAATTTATATTTGTTTCCTGAAAGCGATTAATTAATTCTTTATCGCGTTCAATAATCACAAAAGGTTTTTTGTATGCTAAAAGCTTTTTAGCCGCCTGTTTGCCATTTCTGCCATAACCACAAATTATAATATGGTTAGACATGGCATCTATTTTCTTCTGCATTTTACGTTGTTTTATATCTTCGAGATTGTTTCTGCTTAAAATATATTCAGTAATAACCGAAATGGAATAACCAACAATAACTACACTTGTAAGAATTAAAAATATGGTAAAAATCTTAGATTGGTCGTCTAATGGATTAACCTCAGCAAAGCCAACTGTGGTAATTGTTATTACCGTCATATATATGGCATCTATCCACTCATAGCCTGCAATGGTTCTATAACCAACCACACCAATACACAAAGCGCACACTAGCAGTACAAGTGCTGTATATATTTTTGACCTAAAGAGTTTAAGTAATGGGTTATCTATATTCATAAATCAAAAACCGAAGAGCGTTTTGTGTAAATAATATCTTTTATTCTAATCCAAAATGCCAAAAATAAATAGAGTGCAAATCCAAAACCAACGGTTACAAAAGTAAGGTACATAAAAGATGTTCTCACAATTTTTGCCCTAATACCCAAACGGTCTGCAATACGTTGGCAAACGTAATAACCTCGCTTTTGAAAATAATGTAAAAGGGTATAGAATAAATTCATGCTGCAATTTACTTAATTTTTCACCACCAAACTATTACCTACAGCACATTGCAAGCATTTGTTTTTATCACAATATTCTTTTTTTAATTGTATTAATGCTTGAGAGGTTAATGCTGTTTTTGCCATTGGTTTTAGTTCTAAAAATTTAGAAATGATACTATTTTTTTCAATTTTGAGCATTTTAATTACATCAAAGATTTCATCTTCAACGGTTTTACCCTGTGATTTAGCATAACTGAATTTAAGTGGAATTATAGTGTTGATAATCAATAAATCTATAAAAGATTTAGTTAATAGTTTTTTTGAAGTTTTTGATGTTTTGGAAAACGTATAATGTGACATCCAAAAGTTGGTTGCTCCTAAGTTGAACATACTGTAAAAGTCCTCAATTGATTTTAGGCCCATTACTTTAGAGAACAACTGTTGCTCTTTAGTATAAAGATTTGCAAATTGCGATAAGCGAATTGTCGGGAAATTTGGTGGCCGTAACCTAAAAAATTGTAAAGTCACAACACCTTCGTTTTTTAAACTGAACTTTTGTCTTAAAAATAGATAGCGCTCTTTTAGGTCTAAAAAATACCCATCCTGAATATCACCCTCCAAAAGATTGGCCTGTCCAAACAACAATGCCTCCATGGCCAACACATCGTTTTGTAATTTCCTTACTATTGAAAAATCAACAGAACTTGCAATGTTTGAAAAAGCTTCTCCATTGGCTTTTAATCCAAAATTTTTGAGCAACATTTTAAACAAAACCGCTTCCCAATTGTTATTTGATTTTTTTAAAAGCAGGTCTATTTCATTAGATTTTCTTTCTAAACGCTCAATATATAAGCGTTCTAACCAATTATCGAGCAGAAAATCATCAACTTCTGCTAAATCGGCTTCGCAATTAATCCAAGATTTAGATTGTATTAGTTTTTGGTAGTTATTCAATAAATTTTTATCCACGTAATGTTTCAACTCTAAGGTTGGGATTTCAGAATTATCTTTTCTAAAAATTTCCGTATCGTATTCCCAAACTACATGGAGAATGACATTATCGTAAGAACTATCAACTTCGTGATTGTGAACATACCAATCTGAAGATTTTATATGGATCTCCACATTACCAGCCCAAAGTTGGTCTGCTATTCTTATTTGTGAATTGAAAAAATCTGGACCAGCGTTATGGTTATGCTGACCCAGTTTTAGGATGCTTATTTTTTCACCCAAAACTGTTTTTAAGTTGGATGAGTCAAAGGCTTTGTGTTTCCAGATGTAATGGAGGAAATCTTCTTGCATGTGTCTAAAATAGAAAAATCCCAATTAATTATTGGGATTTTATATGTTCTTATTTAGATATGTTAAAATGAAATCATTTATTCAATATAACCCATCTCACGCATCCAATCGTCATTAAACATTTTACCAACATAACGGCTTCCATGATCGTGAAACAATACCACAACAACGTCTTCTGATTTAAATTGTTCTTTTAACTGTAGTAAACCTTTTATAGCTGCACCTGCTGAATTCCCCAAAAACATGCCTTCTTCTTTAGCTAGTTTTTGTGTGTAAACCGCTGCATCTTTATCCGTTACTTTTGTGAAACCATCTATGATTTCAAAATTCACATTTTCAGGTAAAATATCTTCTCCGATGCCTTCGGTAACATATGGGTAGATTTCTTTTTCATCAAACTCACCTGTTTCATGATATTTTTTAAATACCGAACCATAAGTGTCAATTCCCCAAACTTTGACATTTGGGTTTTGTTCCTTCAAGTATTTACCAACTCCAGAGATTGTACCACCTGTACCAACACCAACTACAAAATGAGTAATTTTCCCATCGGTTTGTTTCCAGATTTCAGGCCCTGTACTTTCGTAATGTGCTTTGGTGTTACTTAAATTATCATATTGGTTTACGTACCAAGAGTTAGGTGTTTCTTCTCCCAAACGTTTTGATACGGAGTAGTAACTACGTGGATCATCTGGCTCTACATCTGTTGGGCAAACTACCACCTCAGCTCCTACAGCTCTAAGAATATCCATTTTTTCTTTTGATTGTTTATCGCTAATTACAAAAATACATTTGTAGCCTTTTACAATTGCTGCTAGAGCCAAGCCCATTCCTGTATTTCCAGAAGTTCCTTCTATAATTGTTCCTCCTGGTTTTAAACGACCATCAGCTTCTGCATCTTCAATCATTTGTACTGCCATTCGGTCTTTAACTGAATTTCCTGGGTTAAAGGTTTCGTATTTAGCGAGCACCAAACACGGTAAATCTTCCACTAGTTTGTTCATTTTTACCAATGGTGTATTACCTATTGTACCTAATATATTCTCTGCGTAGTCCATAGTATAGTTTTGCGCTGCAAATTTACAGGAATTGTGAGGATTTAAAAGTTAAAAATTAGTTATGTTTTAAATGGCTCTTAACTATTGGTAGTTAGCTACTAGATAATGATAAAATTTGTAAAATTTGAGCCAATGGCTATGCACTAATGGTCCAAAAGTTATTTAATCAAACCGAATGGCTTTAACTGGTGATATTTTAGAAATAATAATTGAAGGAATTAAAAGCATTAGCAAACAAGCAATAAATGTTCCTAAATTAAGTAATAAAATATAGTCTAAACTTAAATACACTGGTACTTCAGTGACATAATAAGTGTCTGGGTTTAACGGAAATAATTTAAAGTATTTCTGAGCGAACAATAAGCCTAATCCTATGATGTTTCCCCAAAGTAAGCCCAAACCAATTAAATAAGACGCATTGTAGAGAAATACTTTTCTTATTGACCAATTACTACTACCCAAAGCTTTTAATATACCAATCATTTGTGTACGTTCTAAAATGAGTACCAATAAGGCGGTAATCATATTTATACCAGCCACAATAATCATAATTGCAATTATACCATACGTATTATTGTCAAATATTTTAATCCATTCAAAAACAGTATAGAATTTCTGTGTAATTGGGGTGGCATTCATCAATGATGGAATTTCCTGATAAACTTCTTCTTTTTTTGTTTCAAGTTCTGAAAAATCATCTATAAAAACCTCAAAACTTCCTACCTCATCAGGCTCCCATTTATTGAGGCGTTGAATATGCCGTAAATCTGCCAAACAGAATTTTTCATCCAATTCTTGAAATCCAGAATTATAGATTCCGACGATTTTAAAATTCATAATTCGCACCCTCTCTTTAAACTGCTCACCAAATAGTGTTTGAAATGTGTCACCAACCTCAAACCTTAGTCGATTAGCAAGGTAGCTGGAAATTAATATTTCTTCATTTCTTTCTTTTGAATAATCCGGTAATCTTCCTTCTACCAAAAAGTCTTTAAAATAATCCCAATTGTAATCTGCTCCTACGCCTTTTACAACTACCCCTTCAAAATCAGTTTCAGTTCTAATCACTGCAAATTTTGTTGCCACACCCTGTATGTGTTTTATGCCTTCTACTGAATTAAATTCTGGGTAAAAATCTTGTTTCGTGGAAATTGGCACTTGTGATTCGTCTGAAGCGTTGGTATCAAAATTGGTTATTTCAATATGGCCATTAAACGCCACAACCTTATCCCTAATTTTTTGTTGCAAGCCAAACCCTGTAGCAATAGCAATGAGCATTACAATAACTCCTATAGCAATTGCAGCAATACCAATTTTAATTATTGGTGCTGAAACACTACTTTTATACACTTTATTGCCAATAATGCGTTTAGCTATAAACAACTCAAAATTCAAACCGATATATGCGTTTTAAGGTTTTCAAAAATACAGTTTTATTATTTGTTTTAGTATTCATTTCTTGTGGGAATAAAGTGAAACCCGAAGCTACAAGTTCTAAGCTTGAAAAATCACAGGCCAAAGATATACTAAATCAAGATCAGGACTATAAATCAGTTGTTGTGGGCGCCAATAAAACTGAAGAATATTTGCCTTTGCTTGAAGGTAAAAGCGTTGGTATAGTTGCTAACCAAACTTCAGTGATTTTTAAAAATAACAGCGCTTATACACATGTAGTAGATTCGCTTTTAAACAGAAACATACATATCAAAAAAGTATTTGCGCCAGAACACGGTTTTAGAGGTACAGCTGATGCTGGCGAAGTTATTAAAGATGGTATTGACACTAAAACGGGTTTACCCATTGTGTCACTTTATGGCAATAATAAAAAACCAAGTGTTGAGCAATTAAAAGATTTGGATATTGTTGTATTTGATATCCAAGATGTTGGCGCTCGTTTTTACACTTACATTTCAAGTTTGCATTATGTAATGGAGGCTTGTGCCGAACAGAATATCCCTATTTTAATTCTAGATAGACCAAATCCAAACGGACATTATATTGATGGACCGATTTTAGAACCAGAGCACAAAAGTTTTGTGGGCATGCATCCTGTACCTGTGGTTCATGGAATGACAATTGCCGAATATGCCAAAATGATAAATGGAGAAGGTTGGCTGAAGAATGAAGTTAAATGTGAATTGAAAATTATTCCTGTTGAAAATTACAAACACCAAACCGCATATAGCTTACCCATTAAGCCCTCACCTAATTTACCTAATGACACAGCAATAAATCTTTATCCAAGTCTGTGTTTTTTTGAAGGCACAACCGTTAGTGTTGGAAGAGGCACCGACAAACAGTTTCAAATTGTCGGTTCACCAAATATAATTCTATCAAAAGCTGATTTTGAATTTACACCTCAGCCCAACGAAGGATCAAAATACCCGAAGCACCAAGGCAAAGTGTGCTATGGTTACGATTTATCTAAATATAAAAAAGCTGAAGGTATAAACCTAAAATGGCTCATTGAATTCTACAACTTTAGCAAAGAGTCCGAGAATACAAAAGATAATTTCTTCACTGATTTTTTTACCACATTGGCTGGCACAAAAAAATTGCAACAACAAATTGAAGCTGGTTTTAGCGCTAAAGAAATAACAGCAAGTTGGAAAAAAGGACTTAAAGATTTTGCTACTTTAAGGGATAATTATTTGATCTATGATTAGTACTTTGAGTTGAAACAACTTTTACCGGCTCTTTAAGAATTGGTTCTTTTGAAATCAAGCTTTTCGGTTCTAGTTCTAGTATAGGAATCTCTTTTAATATTCGGACAACGAAAACTATTCGTTTTGGGGATTGAACTGCCACTATAACGTGTTTCCCTTTTTTTAATTTATTCAGTGGAAATTTAAAGGATGTAGAATCGATATAAACATCAAATTCATGTGCCTTGCCTTCTTTAGTAACCGAATACAGGTAGTTAATTTTTTTATCACTATGCAATATGAGTGTATCTCTGGTTTTATTCAATTTATGAATTAAACCTACTGCTTGTATGTTACGATTTTTTTCTAGCCTTACAGAATGTCCCTGTGCATATAATGTTGCATTTAAAAGATATACCAGGATTACAACTAAGCAGATGCGTATTATATTTTTCAAAGGTGTACTATTAAGTTAAACTTATTGTTTACTCAACAGCAATTAATCAATCCGGAAATAAACATAGACGTAATCTGATGAACGGCATAATAAACACCTTTAACGGCATAAAAATTAGAAGAACTGCAAGTTTTGTTAATAAAGTTGTTGAAAACTTTATTTAATATCAAAAGCCATAAGCCTATCAGGATAATCGGTAATGATTCCATCAACCTTCCATCTAAGCATTTTTGCCATATCTCTTTTATTATTTACTGTCCATGGTATAATCTTAAAGTTTTCTGATTGATATTTTGCAACAAGTTCAGGACTTAGAAGTTTAAAATACGGACTGATAACTGTCTCTTATACACATCTCCGAGCCCACGAGACAGGCAGAAATCTC
>OLHK01000106.1_pt1 | contig 27467 bp, 19 predicted proteins | sample 1609371 | NCBI WGS metagenome assembly OLHK01 (sample SAMN05416779, study PRJEB24817) | seawater metagenome | isolation source: Sea water | place: Canada:Atlantic | collected 2013-11
GTCGGCAGCGTCAGATGTGTATAAGAGACAGTACCTACACTCCTCTTCTTTGGATTTATGTATTTTAAATATAATGAAGATTTGCCAACAGGAAAACAAGGTCCAAAAGCAGATCAACTTGCCACTAAAATGCTTTCCGCCTTAAATTATGATGCTTATAAGACAACAGATTATTTAGAGTGGACCTTTAAAGAAATACACCATTACAAATGGCATAAAACTGAAAACCGGTGTGAAGTTTATTGGGACGATTTCAAAGTAGATTTACACTTCAACAACGACAGTAATTCAAAAGTGTTTGTGGCAGAACAAGAGTACAATGGCATTGAAAAACAAGATTATATCAATAAAGCCATTACATACTTTAACAATGATTCTTTTTGGTTGGTAGCACCTTACAAAGTATTTGATCCTGGCGTTGAGCGTCGCTTAGTAAAAACAGAAGATAATAAAGAAGCGCTCTTGGTTACCTATACATCAGGCGGCAATACACCAGGCGATTCGTATTTATGGCATTTAGATAAAAACTATAGGCCTATAAGCTACCAAATGTGGGTAGACATTATTCCAATAGGAGGTATTGAAGCCACGTGGGAGAGTTGGGTGACTACAAAAAGTGGAGCGCAATTACCTACCTTTCATAAATTTTTGGTTTTTGGATTAGAGATTGATGGGATTAAAGGTTTATAACTTGAGAGATAAACATTCAAAATTCCATAATCTTTTTAATATCTTTAGACCCTACTACAATTATTTAATTAATTATATTTTAAATTATGAAAAAGATTTACATTTTAATTCTCATCCTGCTGCCTATTATTGGGTTTAGTCAGAGCAATAATTACTGGACTAAAACGGATGCTTCAAAAACACAGCAAGGAAAGTTATTGAAGAGAAGTTCAGCACCTTCAAATTACGAAGTTTACAACCTGAATTTAGAGGCCTTGAAACTCAACTTGCAAAGTGCAGTGAGTAGAGCTTCTAGCACTTCATCTGATGTTTTTATTCAATTTCCTAATGCTAAAGGCGAAATGGAAAACTACCAAATCTATAATGCTTCTATTATGGAAGAAGGCTTCGCAGAAAACTACCCTGAAATTCAATCTTATGTAGGTGTCAATTTAGACAGTCCTGGAACTACTATGCGCTTCTCAACAACCGTTTTTGGGTTCCATGCAGTTATACATACAATTGGCAAAACCTATTATATAGATCCTTATACCAAAGATCTACAAACATACATTATGTACGCAAAAGAGAACCTTACCGCTTTAGAAGAGCGTATTGGGTGCCTTGTAGAAGATAATGATTCAGAACTTAACCGAAACAGTTCTGTCAACGATAATAATGCATCAAGAAATGCAAATGATGGTATATTGCGCACATTTCGTTTGGCATTGGCTTGTACACAAGAGTATGCTAACTACCATATCAATGCTGCCGGGCAACAAGGTGCTACTGATGCTGTTAAAAGAGCTACGGTATTAGCGGCAATGAATGTTACAATGACTAGGGTTAACGGGATTTTTGAAAGAGACTTGGCGCTCACAATGACCTTGGTAGATAACACAAGTATTATTTTCTTAGCTGAAAATGACGGTTACACAGATAATGATGCTGGTCAACTTATTAACCAAAACCAAACTAAAATAGATACTAACATTGGAACTGCAAATTATGATATAGGTCATGTCTTTACAACTGGTGGTGGTGGATTAGCTTCTCGTGGTGGTATTTGCTATAGTAATGCTAAAGCAAGAGGTGTTACGGGCTCTCCAAATCCAGTTGGAGACCCTTTTGATATTGATTTTGTAGCACATGAAATGGGACATCAATTTGGGGCTAACCATACCTTTAATGGTGGACAAGGAAGCTGTGCAGGAGGAAATAGAAACCAAGCCACTGCTGTAGAGCCAGGAAGTGGTACAACCATTATGGCTTATGCTGGTATCTGTGGCTCAGATAATGTACAAGGTAATAGCGATGATTACTTTCATGCGGTTAGTATTGATGAAATTTGGGCACGTATTACGTCGTTTACTGAGCCTACGTGTTCAACCAATACACCAAATGGCAATGCAGCACCTGTAGTTAATGCAGGTCAAGATTACACCATACCAAATGGTACTGCTTTTACACTTTCTGGTACAGCTACAGATGCTAATGGAGATATTCTATCCTATTGCTGGGAACAAACAGATACTGGGACTACAACAGATCAACCCTCACCCACCAATACAGCAAACCCACAATTTAGATCATATTCACCAATGTTTACAGGAGATCGTACATTCCCGCAATTGGGTGATATTTTGGATGAAAACTTAACACCGCAGTGGGAAGTAATCCCTAGTATATCCAGAACCATGGACTTTGCTCTTACGGTTAGAGATAATAACTCTCCTAATGGAGGGCAAACCAATAGGGACAATATGCAGGTTACTGTAGCAAGTGTAGGCCCTTTTGTGGTTACTGCACCTAATACAACAAATCAAAGTTACCCTAAAGGTTCAACAAATACCATTAGTTGGGATGTAGCCGGTACTACAGGTAACGACATAAACACTGCAAACGTAAATATTTTATTATCTACCGATGGTGGACAAAACTTTGATACAGTTTTGGCAAGTAACACCCCTAACGATGGGTCACAATCCATAACGTTTCCGCAAATAACGGAGCCATATTGTAGAATTAAGATTGAAGCAGTCGGCAATGTATTCTTTGCTATTTCAAAATCGTTTTCTGTAGGTGCTACGGTAACAGAAGTAACCAATTGTAATGTCTATACTACAGGCCCAATTGCTACAGCTATACCAGATGGTGGTGGGGCAAATGTACAAGGGCAACCTGTTTTTGTACCTATTAATGTTACAGAAACAACTGCAATTAGTGATATTAGAGTAAGTGCAGATGTAACCCATAGTTATGTTGGTGATCTCATCTTACAATTACAAGCACCAAATGGTGGTGGATTTAATAATGTTTGGGCAAGAACCTGTAATTCTGCTCAATTCGGAGACTTTAATATAACATTTAAAGATGGTGAACCTGCTATTGCTTGTGCCAATGATTTAACGGGTACGTTTTCACCAGCTACTAACCCATTAAGCGATTTTAATGGCAATAACCCTTCTGGTACTTGGAATATGGTCTTTGTTGATTTCTATAATGGAGATACAGGTACTGTAAACAATGTGTCTATTGAATTGTGTACTACTACCACAACGGTAGAGTTAAGTACAGATGAGTTTGAGCTCAATAATTTTGCGCTATACCCTAACCCAAACAATGGTGACTTTACATTAACCTTTAACTCTAACTCAGGAAAGGACATTGATGTAAGTGTATATGACATTTCAGGGAAACTGATCCATAATAAGACATATGACCCAACAGCAACGTTTGACAAAAGTATTTCATTAAACAATGTAAGCTCTGGGATTTATCTTATGACGGTTAACGACAGTGATAGAACAGTTACCAAAAAGCTGATTATTAACTAAGTCTTTTAGTTATATCCCATAACATATTAACGCCAAGGCTATTTGCCTTGGCGTTTTTTTTATATAGTATTGCCCTAAAGGCATCATGCTTTGTAAGTAAAACTAAATACACATGGTATGCAAAACAAATAAATACATACACCAATAAACCTACATAAACCCACATCAAATCCGTTCAAAATTAAGTTAGTGCTAACCAAGTGTTAAATCTTTGCTAAATAGCTCATTTTAATACATTTCCTGCAAATATTAACATCCAAAACCACCCTATTTAGCGTATCTTTAATAACAACTAAATTATTGTGCTATGAAATTATTACAACTCTTCAAAAAACGACTAAAGTCCACACCGGTAGAAATTAAAAAACACCATAAAGACCAAAAGTTACAAACCAATACTTCAAACAAAAAAGTAGCCTCAAAAGACGAAGATACTTTTATGTTTATTTAACAAATATCCTCTAATATTAACTTTTTAAAATTACCAATACCTAAAATCAATAATTCAAGCAAGTTTAACCCACGTCACTTCACGTGATTTTAGCCCCAAAGGCAAAATAGTATCAAGTACCCTTCCAAAAAAAATCCCGCAAAGGATAAACCAATACGGGATTCAAATCAACAGTAGCCAAAAGCAAAGAGCTAAAGGCTAATCGCCATCAGTCAATCAACCACCGACAGCAATCTTCATACTATGGCCTTGCGCCAGTTCATAAAGTTCTCCGTTTACCATTTGGTAAAACACAATAGCCGTACCGCCAAACAAAGCAGTAGTAACAGGTATTGGAGCGTAGTCAGATAAATTAACGGTCAAATCAGTTGCACCTCCAACCATACCGCCAAGGGCAATGGCTTCACTGTAAGAAACTGTACCAACACCATTAGGTTTGGCTTCAATAGGTTCGTATGTATTCAATTCCGGCACCCATTCATAGTTACTAACATACCCTGCTGCTAAGGCTAGCTTAAAATGAGTAGCACCTTCAGGTTTTCTAACATAAGTGTCGGTATTAAAATCTGCAACAGACCAAGTCACCTTATCACGTGTTGCAGTAATTTCGGGACCTGTAGAAGGAGCATTAAACTGGCTATCAAACGGCTTGCTGCTATTAAAATTAAAACCAATAAAAGCCTCCGTATTATCCACCACATTTACATTACGCTCACCACGCACACCTGCTCCTTTATTAATTATACTCCGCATCTTACCAGTAACCCGTCCGCTAACATATGTATCGCTCACTAATCGGGCAATACTAGCAAAACTTTCTCTAAAAGCCTTACCACAGCGGGTAGCACCACCAAATTCTTGCATATTCTCACGAGTACGCTTATACGCTGGGTCGTTCATAATTCGGTTTCTACTAACCTGGTTCTTCGTCTTAACATAAGACGTTCCGTTCTGTCTGTAAAAGGTCAACCCATCCAAGGTACCTTCCAATCTAATAAATGAATTGTTTCTAGCCATAATTTTAAGTGTTAGGATTACAGTACCTATGGCATTTATAAAAAGTACATGCAATCTGGTTAATAATTGTGCCTCCTTGGGCACACGAGATAGAGGGAAATGGATACATTAACTACAAATACAGTCAGCACTACAGTGCCATTAAAAACTGTATTTGTAAACAGCTGTGCGTCAAACATATGAAATATTTTTAAATACACAACTGTTTAATTTTGAAGCATTTACAACAAAACCAATAATTCTCTAAAAATAATGCAAAAAGAAAGTCAGAAAAAACGCGTTTTTTATAAAATTAGCAGCACCACCCGAAAACCCAATAAGAATATCATAAAAATTACAACCAACTGAATATTTGATGGTTAACTGATAAAAATAAGCACTACCAAACAATAACCACACTTTAAGACACGGAGAGACTTGAGCCTAAGTGCAGACGAAGAATCATTGAAATCAAAACAACCCATAAACAAATAAAACCGTCACTTCGAGTGATTGTGACCCCAAAAACAAAATAGTATCGAGAAGCAATCAAACCAACCATCTAGGAGTTCAACTCGCCTCATCTCTATACAAGCTACCCTGAAAACTAATAAAAGCATTGCGAATAGATGCGATATCTCCAAGTTGACGTTTTGCGTCCGATATGGCTTTGTACTTTAAAAGTAGTAATGGTGATAGTTTTTCAAGATTTAGTTCTTCTACTCCATCCCTTACATACTGCTCCAATACAAAATTTAAAAACTCTTGTTGCTTAGGGTTATAATCCTTTAATTGAACTTTTGCTTTCTCAGCCCTTACCAATCTTGGCACAAGGTCTTTGTGATAAGCAACATAACTCAATACATCAAAAAGATCACTATCCTTGCCATGAATAAGATTACGCAAGTCTTCTAACTGCTCGTTAGAATAGCCTTTTTCACTGAGTTCTACTAACAGCTTTTTACGTGTACTTGGTAGACTCCAAACTTTACGGAGTGCTTCTTCGTCTGCAACTAGTGTTGGTAGATCTCCGTAGAGTTGGTTCATAAATTCTACGTGATCTATAGGGCGACCATCTGGACTCCAAAACGATGTTTTTACCGTAGCGTCTATTTCGCGTTCTTTATTATCCGAAAGTTTCACTCTAATGATTCTTTGAGGTGGTGTTTCACATACACATGGTATATTATTACATTCTTCGCACTCATAATCCAGTTCTGGTTCCTTTGGGCACATACAAGGCTGCTGATTGCAGTTTGCACAAACTCTAGGTTCACCCCCTTCAGGCGGATACTCTGGTGGCAATGGTTCTCCATCCCATTCTGGGTCTTGAAAATGTTTATGCGCACGTACAAAATCGAAAATGGTAAAGTAGGCCTTACTATCAAATAGTCGTGTGCCTCGTCCTACAATCTGTTTAAATTCTACCATAGAGTCCACAGGACGCAGTAACACTATGTTTCTAATTTCTGGCGCATCAACTCCCGTACTTAACTTTTGTGATGTGGTCAGTACCGTTGGGATGCTCTTTTCGTTATCCTGAAAATCGCGCAGATGTTGCTCCCCTCTTTTACCATCATCTGCTGTGACCCGATGGCAATAATTGATATTTGTACTGGCACTGAATTGGTTAATTAAATCTCTTATAAGTGCCGCATGCTTTTGGGTAGCACAAAACACCAATGATTTTTGGTTTTGATTGATAAGCCCAAGAAATTTTTTGACCCTAAATTCCTCTACTTGTTTAATTATAATTTTACGTCCGTAATCGCGATAGGTAAAGGTATCACCAACCTCAGCTTCACCATCTAAAATAACATCATCATCGGTTACGGTATATTCATCGTAGTTGGTTTCTATTTGCTTTACCCTAAATGGAGATAAAAACCCATCATTAATTCCCTCTTTTAGCTTGTAACGGTACACAGGCTCACCAAAGTAATCATAGGTATCTTTATTGACATCCCGTTTTGGTGTGGCTGTTAAGCCCAACTGTACCGCAGGAGAAAAGTACTCCATAATGGCACGCCAAGAACTTTCGTCATTGGCGCCTCCTCTATGGCACTCGTCTATAATGATAAAGTCGAAGAAATCTTTTGGGTATTGCCCAAAATTAAAATCCTTAGGCTCTTTTTGTTTTGGTGCTTCATCCTCTGGTAAATCTTCTTCATCAGCCCCTTTCTGCGCATCTGTCATAAAGGTTTGGAAAATGGTAAAAAACACATTACCGTTTTTAGGGACTTGACCTTTCTTTTTAATTTCTGATGGACGAATGCGCACTTTTATGTTCTCGTCAATAACATCGAATGCGTTAAAGGCGTTAAAAGCTTGGTCTGCCAATATGTTTCTGTCTGCTAAAAATAAAATACGAGGTGCTCTGCTGGCATCACGTCTTAAGTTCCATTTGGCATGAAACAGTTTCCAGGCAATTTGAAACGCAATGGCGGTTTTACCTGTACCTGTGGCTAAGGTGAGTAGTATTCTATCCTTTTTCTCTGCCACAGCTTCCAATACTTTGGCAATGGCATTGTGTTGGTAATATCTGGGCTGCCAAGTGCCACCTCTATCTTCAAAAGGGATTTTAAACAAACGTTCTTTCCACTTGGCAATCTCAACTTTATAATCTTCCTTGGGTGTTGGGTAGGTCATTTCCCAAAGCTCGTCTGGTGACGGATATTTAGACACATCGCCTTCTGTACCTTCTTCAATATCCGCACCATAAATACGTATGCCATTGGTGCAATAGGTAAAACGAATGTTTAAACGCTCTGCGTAATCTTTGGCTTGCCCTACTCCATCAGTATAATATTTATCCCTTGCTTTAGCTTCTACAACAGCAATACGTCTGTTTTTGTACTCCAATACATAATCCGCAAACAAAGGTTGTGCGCGTCTGTTTTTACCAAGTATACGCCCTTTGGTAATAGGAAACTCTAAACGCAAACGGCTGCCCTTAACTTTTCCCCAACCTGCGGCACGCAAAGCAGGTTCTATTAAATCGTGTTTGGTTTGTGCTTCGTTCATACTATTTATAATTTTAATCCCGAAGGGATGTAATAAGTAAAGGTAGGACATAGTCCTGCCGATAAGTACATGCTATAAAAAAGCCCTGAAAGGGCGATGTAATCAGTCCCAAACATAATCTTCGTTATAATCTACCTTATACTTATTCAAAAAAGCGCGATACTCTTCTTTAAAATCTTTTTTCTGATGATGTTCATGTTGGTTTTTGATGTAGTTAATGACTACGTTTACCTCACTTGGATTGACTGAAAAAGCTCCGTAACCATCTTGCCAAAAGAAATTTTCTAAACTTTTATCTTTTGTTTTAATCCATTTGCTCGAATGGGCTTTTATTTTTTGTACCAAAGTCATTAAGGCTATTTTTTTGGATAGCATACACAAAACATGAATATGATTGGTGTAACCGCCTACTATTAAAACTGGGCAATTCAACTGTTTACATACGCCACCTATATAGGTGTGTAACTCTTGCTCATAAGGTGGGTATATCAGCTCCTCTCTATACTTGGTGCTGAATACGATATGGACGTAATTTTGTACGAGCGACTCTCCCATGTTTTTATATCGCCCTTTCAGGGCTTTTTTCAGTTTGTGTTGCGGATGGAATGCTTCCATCCTTCTTATACTGCGTCCCTTCGAGACTTTCTGAATATAATCCCGAAGGGATGCTATATAAACGCATAGGATAAAATCCTATGAATAGATTAAGCAAATCGAGTCTTAGCCCTGAAAGGGCGGTATAACTTATATGTTCATCTACCTTTTTCATTATTATATCGCCCTTTCAGGGTTCTTATTTTTTTCGGAATCATTATGTACTTCCTTCTCATACTTCGTCCCTTTAGGACTGCTCAACGCACCCGAAAATGCTTTTTGTAAAATGGCTTTTTTGAGATTTTCTAAATTGGTGAGTTTTTTCTTGTAATTTGATTCAATTTGAAGTGTTTGATTGCTCAATTCTATCATGTTTGGAATGATAACCTTTTGTTCCTTAATGCTTGGAAAAGATATTTTTATTTTTCTTAAATCGTCATTATATAATCTTGATATTGTAGCACCCTTTGACGGATTAAAATCACAAACTCCATAAAACTGATAGAGATATTCATTCGTTACTAATTCTTCATTATTATCAATCCAAACTATGTTAGAATCTTGAAAATACGCTGGTTCTCCATCATAAATTACTCGCCTTCCAATTGTGCCAGAAGCAGAAAGAAGAATGTCTCCTTTTTTGGGAAAAGAATATTTACTTCTAAAATCATCATAAATTTCTTTTGAAATAAAAGCATTTGGTTCTTTTCCAAACGTACCTATTTTATAAAATGGGATTTCACCATCTGGTGTAGTTTGCTTTTTTAAAATTCTTTTACACATTGAAACTTTACCTAATTTGCCCAAAGTTTTTTCTTCCCAACCATCACCTTTTTGGCTAAAAATGTCATTGAGTTTAGACTGAAACAGCTCCTTAGCATTTTCAATATTTTTCTCAATATTGGCTTTGGCTTGGTCTATCGCAGCAAAAGCTTTATCGAGTAGGGCTACGATTTGTTTTTGTTCTTCAATTGATTCTGGATAGGAAACTTCTAAATTCTGCCATTTTGTTTTATTAATCATTGGCAAAGTTGCTTGAGAAGAATTCCTAATAACTTTATCAAAGAAAACTGAAGAACTTAATAGATAATAAAAAAATTTTGGACATAAATTTGGATTAGGTGTAAAGGCGTTTATTTGTTGATTACAAGAAACAGGTATAATATTCATTCCTGTCTTTCCAATTGTTGCACCTATGCAAACCATTAAGATTGAGTTTTCTTTAATTAATCTACCTTTTTCAAGACCTTTTTTACTCAACCCTGAATTTTCATATTCAATAGAGCCATCAACATTGAAATGAGGTGGTTTTATAAATGGGATAAAATCACCATAGAACTCTTTGTTTCTGGTTGAAGGTGTTGTCCCTGTTTGGATTTCGCCTAATTGCATCAATTTTTCAGTTACCCAACCTTCCCTCATATCAGCTCTTTTATTTGGTTCAGAATTGAGCTGGTTTGTTCATCTAAGGTCTGCATTTCAACTAAAATATCCTCTGGACTTCGCAAGGGTGCTTCTTCGGGTGTGTTGGGGTTTTTGGGTGAAAGGTCAAAAGTGTTTTCGTCTAAATCATTCACATTAAACAGCCAAGAATTTTCGGTTTCAGTCCGTGTTTTATTCAATGCGATAAACTCTTCCATATCAGCATCATTCAAAGGATTGGTTTTTCCCATGTTTCTACCTGCATCTAATTGATAGTACCAAATGTTTTTGGTGGGTTCACCTTTTTGGAAAAACAACACAACCGTTTTTACACCTGCACCTGTAAATGTGCCTGCTGGCATATCTAAAATGGTATGTAGGTTGCAACTTTCTAATAAGTGCTTACGCAAAGACACAGAAGCGTTATCGGCATTGCTCAAAAAGGTGTTTTTGATAACGATAGCTGCTCGTCCGCCTGTCTTTAAACTTTTGATAAAGTGCTGCAAAAACAGTGAAGCGGTTTCTCCTGTTTTTATATCAAAGTTTTGTTGTACTTCTTTTCGTTCTTTACCGCCAAATGGTGGATTGGCAAGAATAACATGGTATCGGTTTTTCTCTTGAATGTCTCTAATGTTCTCGCCAAGTGTATTGATATGGATAATGTTAGGTGCTTCAATGCCATGAAGTATCATGTTCATAATTCCAATCACATATGCCAAGTTCTTTTTCTCTTTTCCAAAGAGAGTTTCTTCTTGTAGCGTTTTAAGATTGTCTGTGGTTTTTTCCATACGCTCATACAAATACTCGTATGCTTCGCACAAGAAACCACAAGAACCTGCTGCACCATCATAGATTTTTTCTCCAATCTGTGGGTCAATCACGTTAATCATGGCACGAATAAGCGGTCTTGGTGTGTAGTATTGTCCACCATTACGCCCTGCATTGCCCATGTTTTTAATTTTGGTTTCGTACAAGTGGCTCAACTCATGTTTGTCGGTAGAAGCACGAAAAGGCAGTTCGTCTGCATATTCTAAAATATCACGCAGTATGTAACCACTTTGGATTCTGTTACTGAGTTCAGAAAATATTTCTCCAATTTTATATTCTATGCTCTTTGGGTTGTCAACAGATTTGACTTTAAACTCTCCCAAATAAGGAAATAGCTTTTTATCGACAAACTGAACCAAGTCAGTTCCTGTCATGGCTTTGTGGTGGTCCAGTTTTCCGTCAGCACCTTTTGGCATGGCCCAATTTGGCCAACGGTATGCTTCAGCTAAAATGAAGTTGTATTCCTCTCCACGCAGTTCCGCTTCGTCCGCTTTGTCTTGCTCCAATTCGTCCAAGTAGCGTAAGAACATCACCCAAGAGGTTTGTCCTATGTAATCTAACTCACTATCTGCTCCTGAATCTTTGTAGAGCAGGTCGTCTATATTTTTAAAGGTTTGTTCAAAACTCATGTAATCATTACTGTATTTAATGTAGGCACAAAAAACCATCTGGCTTTTAATTTTAAAAGCACAAACAGTCAACTATTAATTTGTTTAAGGAACCCTAAAGATAGAAAAACAATAGCTATATCCTAAAGAAATTAGACCTATACAGATAAAACCAGAACAGTTAACCTTACAGCGTCAGGTCGAAGTAAAGCAATCTGTCCATCAAACCACAATCAAAAGTCCTGAGCCTGCCCTGAGCGCAGTCGAAGGGTCATTGCGAATGAGGCACGAACGCGGCGATCTCATCAACAAAACACAAAACCTAGCAACACCACATCAACCCATAAACAAATAAACCCATCAACAAATTCGCAGCTCCCTTCGACCTCCGATCATTTAGCGTAAAACCTGAAGTGAAGCGTAGGAAAGAGCAAAAATCGATGGAAAAACAAAGCATCAACCAGCAACAAAGCAACTGGGAAACCCAAAAACACAAAACCGACCAAAGCCCACCATTTTTGCGCCGTAGCAAACAAAAGGTTTAGCTAAATCATCGGCAGTCTTGATTTTTTTGGCTCCTTTTTTATCAAGAAAAAAAGAGCACCTAAAACAACCCATAAACAAACAAACACATCAACAAACAAACAAACAAACAAACAAACAAACACAACCGTCACTTCGAGTGATTTTGACCAAAAAGTCAAAATAGTATCGAGAAGCAACCCAACCATCCCATAAACCCATAAACCCATCAACAAATCAACACTTCAACAAATCAACAAAAACCTATACTACCGCTTGCCCCTTTTGGGTTTTTCTTCTTTAATTTTCACATAAATAAGCTTCATACGTCCTCGTGGATCCTCACGCCTTTCAATTTCAAAAGCAGGAATAGAGTTAATCAAAGGTGTTAATTTCTGAAAGCCATAATTCCGAGAATCAAAATTAGGTTGTTTCTTTTGTAGCAAGCTACCAACGTCACCTAAAAAAGCCCATCCATCATCATCCGCAACATCATCTATGGTGGTTGCAATAAGCTTAATCTCTTTTGGTGTTATGTTATCGTAATTGGTTTTAGTCCTTAAAGCTTTTGGACTAGACTCCAAAGCACTTTCATCCGTTATATTTTTAAGAATCTCTATATAAATAAATTTATCACAGGCTACAATAAACGGATTGGGAGTTTTCTTTTCACCAATACCATACACTTTCATTCCTGCTTCGCGCAAACGGGTGGCCAAACGTGTAAAATCGCTATCACTAGACACTAGGCAGAATCCATCTACTTTTTCAGAATACAAAATATCCATGGCATCAATAATCATGGCAGAATCTGTAGCGTTTTTACCAGTGGTATAGCCGTATTGCTGTATGGGTGTTATGGCATTTTCCAACAACATGTTTTTCCATTTAGACAAATGGGGCTTGGTCCAATCGCCATATATACGCTTTATGGTTGGATTGCCATATTTAGCAATTTCCTCCATCATTTCTTTTACATAAGCAGAAGGTATATTATCCCCATCTATGAGTACTGCTAATTTTATATCCATTTATTTTATATCTTTTTATGAATGTTTAAAGGTAATCGCTTTATACGGAAAAGGGCCTTTAAAGCAAATACTTTTAATTATTACTTTATAGTAAGCACCCCTCTAAGCCGATAAGCACATCAACCCTTCAACAAATAAACATCTCCTTAATTCTACCAGTCAAAAGAGTATCGAGAAGGTAAACCACACACCAATCAAACACCCACCAAACACCAACATCTAGAACATATCAAACACAAAACCAAGCAGCCAATACAAAATCAAGAAGACCACAATGGTACCAATACAGCCACACGCTCCACCACCTATTTTTTTTGCGCCCCAAGCCGCACCTATAATTTTTAATAATTTTTCCATTTTTTAGATTTACTATTAGTTAAATAAAATTAAGCAACTAAAATAAATTTATGACCTCTAATCCTTTAAATTAGTGCTCATCCCATAAACATATAAACCAATAAACAAACACAACCGTCACTTCGAGTGATTTTGACCAATAAGTCAAAATAGTATCGAGAAGCAATCCAACCCTCCCATAAATCCATAAACCCATCAACAAATCCGCAAGCCCCCGACCTCCGATCATTTAGCGTAAAACCTGAAGTGAAGCGTAGGAAAGAGCAAAAATCGATGGAAAAACAAAGCATCAACCAGCAACAAAGCAACTGGGAAACCCAAAAACACAAAACCGACCAAAGCCCACCATTTTTGCGCCGTAGCAAACAAAAGGTTTAGCTAAATCATCGGCAGTCTTGATTTTTTTGGCTCCTTTTTTTATCAAGAAAAAAAGAGCATCTAAACAACCCATAAACAAATAAACCCATAAACCAACAAACACAACCGTCACTTCGAGTGATTTTGACCCCAAAGTCAAAATCGTATCGAGAAGCAATCCATCCCATAAACAAATAACCAAAACTTCAACCAACCCATCCAAAGGTCATACCCGCATCATCCTCGGGTCATAAGCGGGTCATAAGCGGGTCAGCTATCGGTTTTTCCTACAAAACACAAACAGCATCACTAAGTCACATTACAATAACAACATCTAACAAACCTTCACATCTTTTAACATCTAAAATACTTACCTTTGCAACTTTGCAAAAAACAACAGAAGGAGGATTACCATTTATGAGCCAATTCAACGATGCCATTGAAGTAAAAGGAGCACGCGTACACAACCTAAAAAATATAGACGTCACCATACCACGAGAAAAACTGGTCGTTATCACCGGACTCTCAGGCAGTGGAAAATCGTCACTGGCCTTCGACACTATTTATGCCGAAGGGCAACGCCGTTACATAGAAACCTTTTCCGCCTACGCAAGGCAGTTCCTAGGAAGCCTAGAGCGACCAGATGTAGATAAGATCGATGGCCTCTCCCCTGTCATTGCCATAGAACAGAAAACCACAAGCAAATCGCCACGCTCTACAGTCGGTACCATAACAGAGGTCTATGACTTTCTGCGATTGCTCTATGCAAGAGCAGCCGATGCCTACAGTTATAAAACTGGCGAACAAATGGTAAGCTATAGCGATGAGCAAATTAAGGACCTGATATTGGAATCCTACAACGGTAAACGCATCAATATCCTCTCGCCTGTTATTAGATCACGAAAAGGGCATTACCGTGAGTTATTTGAACAAATAGCCAAGCAAGGCTTTGTAAAAGTACGTACCGATGGAGAAATAGTGGACCTTGAAAAAGGAATGAAACTAGACCGTTACAAAACCCACGATATTGAAATTGTAATAGATAGGCTTAAGATTGATGCATCCCAAGACAATGAAAAACGCTTAATGGAAAGCATTAATACGGCAATGTATCACGGAGACGATGTGCTGATGGTGATAGACCAAGACACCAACGAACCTCGTTTTTTCAGTCGTAATTTAATGTGTCCCACCTCTGGAATATCGTACCCTAACCCAGAACCCAATAATTTCTCGTTCAATTCCCCAAAAGGAGCCTGCCCCAACTGTAATGGCATTGGCGAACTCTACGTGGTCAATGAACGTAAATTGGTTCCCAACGAAACTCTTTCAATAAAAAACGGTGCGCTTGCTCCACATGGCCCGCAAAAGAAAAGCTGGATTTTTAAACAATTTGAAACCATAGCACAACGCTTTGAGTTCTCACTGAACGACCCTTGGAAAGACATTCCCAACGATGCCAAGAACATTATTCTCTATGGAGGAAAAGATACCTTTACGGTTGATAGTAAAATCCTTGGAGTAAAGCGCAACTACAATATAGACTTTGAAGGTGTAGCTAATTTCATTGAGAACCAATACAACTCTAACTCTACCTCATTGGTACGTTGGGCAAAAGAGTATATGGACAAGGTAGAATGCCCTGTTTGTGAAGGCTCACGCTTACGCAAAGAATCCCTCTACTTTAAGGTAGACGGAAAAAGTATTGCAGACTTGGTATCTATGGATATTGTAGAATTGAGAGCGTGGTTACATGACCTTAACGATAGACTCACCGAAAAGCAGCGAAAGATTTCAGCCGAAATAGTGAAGGAAATAAAGAACAGGGTTCAATTTCTATTGGATGTTGGTCTAACCTACCTGTCCCTAAACCGAAGTTCTAAATCATTATCCGGTGGTGAGGCGCAACGGATAAGATTAGCTACACAGATTGGTTCGCAACTAGTTGGAGTACTCTATATTTTAGACGAACCAAGTATAGGACTGCATCAACGCGATAATGAAAAATTGATTAACTCCTTAGTGTCGCTACGCGATGTAGGCAATTCTGTAATCGTTGTAGAACATGACAAGGATATGATAGAACGTGCTGACCACGTGATTGACATAGGTCCGTTTGCAGGGAAACATGGAGGTGAAATAATAAGTGAAGGCACACCAAAGCAACTTTTAAAGGAACATACCCTTACAGCAGATTACCTTAATGGCACCAAAGAAATAGAGGTTCCTAAAGAACGCCGCAAAGGCAATGGCAAAACATTGGTACTTAAAGGCTGTACAGGAAATAACCTAAAGAACGTAGATATATCTATTCCATTGGGTAAAATGATTGGAGTTACAGGAGTTTCAGGCAGTGGGAAATCTACCCTTATCAATGAAACGCTCTATCCTATAATGAATAACCATTATTTTAATGGAGTAAAAAAACCGATGCCTTACAAGAGCATAAAGGGGTTAGACCATTTAGACAAGGTGATAGACATTAACCAATCTCCAATAGGCAGAACTCCTAGAAGTAACCCAGCTACCTATACTAAAACCTTTGATGAAGTCCGTAGTCTGTTTGCCAAGATTCCAGAAGCTATGATCCGAGGCTACAAACCAGGTCGTTTTAGCTTTAACGTTAAGGGAGGTCGTTGTGAAACTTGCCAAGGAGCTGGTGTCCGTGTTATTGAGATGAATTTTTTACCAGATGTTTATGTAGAATGTGAAACCTGCCAAGGCAAACGTTTTAACCGTGAAACCTTAGAGATTCGCTATAAAGGAAAATCCATTAGTGATGTCCTCAATATGACCATTAATGAAGCCGTAAGTTTCTTTGAGCATATCCCAAAAATATACCGCAAACTAAAAACCATACAAGATGTGGGCCTAGGCTACATTACTCTAGGACAGCAAAGCACTACGCTATCTGGAGGTGAAGCCCAGCGTATAAAACTTGCTACGGAATTGAGTAAACGCGATACCGGAAACACTTTCTATATTTTAGATGAACCTACAACAGGGCTTCATTTTGAAGATATACGCGTATTAATGAAAGTGCTTAACAAACTTGTGGATAAAGGCAACACCGTATTAATTATTGAGCATAATCTTGATGTTATAAAGACTGTAGATTACATTATAGACATAGGTTACGAAGGTGGAAAAAAAGGCGGACAAGTCGTTGCCAAAGGCACACCAGAACAAGTCGCTAAGGATAAAAAGAGTTATACCGCTCAGTTTTTGAAGAAAGAATTGAGTTAGGAATTGGGCTGCTTGTTTTTGGATGGTTGTATCGCTTCTCGATACAATTTACTGTTAAATGATTAATAGCGTATTTAATAGTATTGTTAACTCATAAGGCTTAGATTTTGTTTTATTTATAAATAATTCTTACTTTAGAACAACTAACAAATAAAATCAAAAATCATGAAAGGTATTCTTTGGCTTGTAGCGGTAATTTGTATAATTGCATGGTTATTAGGTATGCTAGATATTATTCCTGGTATTGGGACTAGTAGCCTTATACACATTCTCCTTGTTATTGCTGTAATTGTTATTTTGTATAATATTATTTCAGGAAGACGACCACTATAGAGAGATTATAGTTGAGAAATTATATTAAGCGTTCAGTTTATAAAATAACTGTACGCTTATTTTTTGCTTATAACAGATGATATTACACAATTTGCTTTAAATTTGCTCGACCTCAAATGAAATTTTATATAAAACATGAGAATAGAACAAAAACATAAAGGCTGGAACGAAATAAAGACCAACGATTCTTGGGCTATATTCAAAATAATGGGCGAGTTTGTCAGTGGTTACGAAAAGTTGAGCAAAATTGGACCATGTGTGTCTATATTTGGTTCTGCACGTACTAAACCAGACCATAAATATTACAAACTAGCTGAAGAAGTAGCCAATAAAATAGTAGATCATGGATATGGAGTAATTACTGGTGGAGGCCCAGGAATTATGGAAGCTGGTAATAAAGGAGCACACATTGCAGGCGGAACTTCTGTTGGCCTTAATATTGATTTACCTTTTGAGCAACACGATAACCCATACATTGACAATGATAAAAGTCTTGATTTTGATTATTTTTTCGTTAGAAAAGTAATGTTTGTAAAATACTCTCAAGGCTTTGTAGTAATGCCAGGCGGCTTTGGGACACTCGATGAACTCTTTGAAGCTATTACCTTGATACAGACCCATAAAATAGAATCTTTTCCTATTATTCTAGTGGGAACCGAATTTTGGGGTGGCTTAATGGATTGGGTAAAGAAAACATTAATTGATGCCAAAAATATCAGTGCTGAGGATTTAGACCTTATCCATCTGGTTGATTCTGCTGATGAAGTTATTGATATTCTAAATAGTTTCTACAAAGAATACAACTTAAGCCCTAATTTCTAATTAATTTATCGGATATTTCAAGCCTATGAAAAAGAACCTTATTTTCAGATTGGTAGTCGTTGGTTTATTTTTTACTTTAAACTGTAAAGCACAATCAACATTTAAGGTAATGTTTTATAATCTCCTAAACTATCCTTTAGAAGATGCTGTTGCCGACAGGGAGGATGATTTGGAATATATTTTATTGGATTACCAACCCGATTTGTTTCTGGTTTGTGAGCTTAACAATATCACAGGTGCCAATAATATTCTAAACATCACCAAAACGGCTATTAGCCCTAACTTTGAAATGGCAACTTATGTGTCTAACACCTCAGATGATGACTTTGGTGACCAAAACGATCTTCAAAATTTGTTGTACTATGACACCAGTAAGTTTAATCTTGAAGAGGAAATAATTGTTCCAACGGGTTTAAGAGACTTTAATATATATAAGTTATTGCTGAATACTGTTAACCAAGAAACTGAGCCTGTTGAACTCTATGTTGTGGTTTGCCATTTAAAAGCCTCTAGTGGAACTGATAATGCCCAGAAGCGCTTTGAAATGACTCAAGAATTAAATGCCTACTTAAACACCTTACCTTCAAATACAAATGTTTTGCTTGGTGGAGACCTTAACCTTTACACAGGTTCAGAATCTGCTTTTCAAGAATTATTAGACAACAACAATAACATTCCTTTTGTAGATCCTGAAAACCGGGTTGGTAGCTGGCATAACAATAGCAGCTATGTAGATGTCTTTACACAATCTACACGTACACAAACCGGTATGGGAGGTACTACAGGAGGTTTTGATGACAGGTTTGATTTTATATTAACTTCACAAAACATGTTGGGTAACACAACCATTAACTATGTAAACGACTCTTATCAAGTTTATGGAAACAACGAAACAACCACTTGTAGAAATAGACGCATTAATTCTTCGGATTGTGATGGCCCATTGTTTTCTTTTGAAGTTAGAGATGCGTTACACAATTTTAGTGACCATCTGCCCGTTACAGTATCATTAGAAACCGATGCTTCTTTGCTTACAGTTGAGGAAAATTTGGTTTCTAATAAATTGCTTTTGAAAAAGACCTTAATTTCTGGTGAGTTGATTATTTATGTAGACACACCACAACTTTTTAATCGAGATTTAATAATCTATAACAGTATTGGTCAAAACGTAAAAACATTCACGACCAATTCTAGTTACAGACAAGCTTTTAATGTTTCGAACTTAAATTCTGGGCTTTATTTCTTAGCAGTACCAAATTCAAATTTAAATCCTGTAAAATTCGTAATTGCTAATTGATTAGAGCTTTATTCATATTTGTTTTTTCCCTTGCCTTCTGTGCCACACTATCTTCCCAAAACAAAATGGATATTGAAGCACGTGTAGATGTTAAAACGAAATCTATAGCTATTTCACAGACTATTACGTATCAAAACAATTCAGACACTGTATGGAATGAGATTTATTTGAACGATTGGAACAACGCCTACTCCACCAAAACAACTCCTTTAGCTAAGCGTTTTGAAGAAGAATTTAGCACTAGGTTTCATTTAGCAAAAGATAGAGAGCGTGGTTTTACAACTATTACCAAAATGGAAGACAATGCATCCCAAAGGTTGGATTATAACTATTTAGACAATCACCCAGATGTTTTAAAAATAACTTTAAAGAATCCTATTGATCCAGGAGCTTCATATACTTTAAAATTAGAGTACACTATTGTTCTACCTAGCGCCACATTTACAGATTATGGATTTACCGACACTAAAAATTTCAACCTTAAACACTGGTATATTACACCAGCGGTTTACGATGGAAAATGGCAGTATTATAGCAATAAAAATCTTAATGACCTTTACGTTCCTAAATCAGATATTACACTGAGTATCACTCACCCTTTAAATTACAGGGCTACTTCTGAGCTAGATCTTTATAACCAAGTATCCAATGTTGGAAATAATACTTTAACAACCATTCTTGTAGGTAATGATAGAGTTGACACGTTCTTGTCATTGAATAGGTTTCCTCGATATCGTTTTATTCAAACAGAAGATTTTATTGTACAGTCAGATTTAAATGAAAAAGGTTTAAAGGAGCCAGAAAAAGCTATTCTAATTGATAAAATCACTAATTTCATTACTGATAATCTTGGTGAATATCCGCACAGACAAATGCTGGTAACCCAATTAGATTACAACAAAAATCCGCTATATGGTTTAAATCAATTACCTGATTTCCTTAGACCCTTTCCTAGCCAGTTTCAGTTTGAATTAAAATTATTAAAAACCGCTCTCAAAAAGTATCTAGACAATACATTGCTGCTTAACCCAAGAAAAGAACATTGGCTCAGTGAAGGCATACAGATTTATCTTTTAATGAAATATGCGGATGAATATTATCCTGGAGTAAAACTTTTGGGCACATTGGCAGATGTTTGGGGTATAAGAGCATTTCACGCTGCAGATTTAGAATTTAACTATCAGTACTTTCTCTACTCTATGGAGATAGCACGTAAAAATTTAGATCAACCACTAACCACATCGTTAGATTCCTTAACAAAGTTTAATGCTAACATTGCTGGTAAATATAAAGCTGGTCTTGGTTTAAATTACCTAGGGGATTTTGCTGAAGATGTTGACATGGACCAAATACTATCAACATTTGTAAAAAGAAATAAACTTAAGAATGTTTCTATAACTGATTTTGAAACTTATATAAAGGCTAAAACAGATAAAGATATTGATTGGTTCTTTACGGATTATGTTGGCACAAGACACAAAATTGATTTTAAAATTAAATCGGTTAAAACAACAGAAGATTCTATAAACGTTACCATTAAAAACAAACGAAATAACAGTATGCCCATATCACTTTTTAAAGTGAATAATGATACCGTTATAGATAAACTTTGGATAGAAAATATTAAGCAATCAAAAACCGTTACCATATCTAAGGACAACGCAGACAAATTAGTGTTGGATTTTGATAACACCATCCCAGAATTTAATCAACGAGACAACTATAGAGCTGTAAATGGTTCTTTCTTTAATAATAAACCTTTACAATTCCGGTTATTTAAAGATATTGAAGATCCGTATTACAATCAGATTTTTCTGATGCCTTTAGTTGAATTCAATAATATCTATGATGGTTTAACCTTAGGTACCAAAGTTTATAATAAAACTATTTTAAGAAAGCGCTTAAATTATAAGTTTTCACCACAATATGCCACACGTTCTAAATCATTTACTGGTGGATTTAGTGTTTTTTATACACACAACCTAGATAAGAAAAATCTTTACGATATAGGTTATGGCCTATCTACAGCCTACCAGTCGTTTGCTGAGGACGCTTATTTTACAAGAATAAGACCTTCAATTTCCTTTAGTTTTAGGGACAATGACGATTTAAGATCGAATAAAGTTGAGAGTATATCTGCAAGGTATGTAAGTATTGAACGTGATGTTGGCCCTGACGCTACAGTTGTGGTGGATGAACCAGATTACGGAGTATTCAACCTAAGATATACAAGTTCAAATCCTGGCATTATAAATTATTCAAGGTTTGCCACAGACTTTCAATACGCTGATAAATTCAGTAAGCTATCACTGAATTATGAATTCAGGAAATTAACAAAAAGTAATCGTAATATCAATTTCAGGATTTTTGCCGGAATCTTTCTAGATAACGACACCAATCCAGATTCTGATTTTTTCAGTTTTGCTTTAGACAGACCAACAGATTATCTGTTTGACCTAAACTATTTAGGTCGCTCAGAAGCAGAGGGTTTATTTAGCCAACAAATTATTATTGCAGAAGGTGGTTTTAAATCGCAATTAGAAACCGAATTCGCTAATCAATGGATTACCACCGCAAACGTAAGCACCTCTATCTGGAGATATATTCAGGCCTATGGTGATATTGGTTTCATAAAAAATAAATATAGCAATGCCAAGTTTGTTTACGACTCTGGTATTCGTTTAAATTTAGTAGAAGATTACTTCGAGCTTTATTTCCCTGTATATTCTAATTTGGGTTGGGAAATAGCACAACCAGACTACGCACAAAGTATTAGATTTATCATTTCTGTAGACCCTCAGGTTTTACTTGGCTTGTTTAGACGCAAGTGGTATTGATAAATTCTTACTGAAAAGTTAAATCAACAAATTAATTTAAATAATTATCTGTTTTTCTGTTGGATTACTAAGAATAATTCAATATTATAACATTTCATCCTATTGCAAAACACACCAAAGTTGAGTAATTTTGCAAGACTTAAATATGACCACTATGAAGGCAAATCACGATACAAAAACAGAAATAACATTTGAAGATTTTAAATCAGAAGTTTTAAAAGATTATAAGCTTGCAGTTACAAGTAGAGAATGTAGTTTGTTGGGTCGTAGAGAAGTCTTAACCGGAAAAGCAAAATTCGGGATTTTTGGTGATGGTAAAGAGGTGCCACAAATTGCTTGGGCCAAAGCTTTTAAAAACGGAGATTTTAGATCGGGTTACTACAGAGATCAAACCTTTATGATGGCTATTGGCAAACTAACAATAGAACAGTTTTTTGCAGGATTATATGGCAATACAGAATTAAAAGACGAACCAATGTCTGCTGGTCGCCAAATGGGAGGTCATTTTGCTACACAAAGTTTAGATGAAAACGGTAATTGGAAAAACCTAACCGAACAGAAAAACAGTAGCGCAGATATTTCACCCACTGCAGGGCAAATGCCAAGACTCTTGGGTTTGGCGCAAGCCTCTAAAATATATAGAAATGTAGATGGTATAGACACTACAAATTTTTCAAAAAAAGGTAACGAAATTGCTTGGGGAACTATTGGTAACGCCAGTACAAGTGAAGGACTGTTTTTTGAAACCATAAATGCAGCTGGTGTTTTACAGGTTCCTATGGTAATTAGTATTTGGGATGACGAGTATGGCATTTCAGTACATGCCAGGCACCAAACCACAAAAGAAAATATATCTGAAATTTTAAAAGGTTTTCAAAGAGATGAAGAAAACCAAGGCTATGAAATATTTAGAGTAAATGGCTGGAACTATCCTGAACTGATTGATACCTACCAACGTGCTGCAAAGATCTCTCGAAATGAGCATGTCCCAGTGATGATTCACGTACAAGAATTAACTCAACCGCAAGGTCACTCAACATCTGGCTCGCATGAACGATATAAAGATGAAGCGCGTTTAGCGTGGGAAAAAGAATATGATTGTAATGTTCAAATGCGTCTGTGGATGATTGAGAACAATATAGCTACTGATGATGAGTTAAAAACTTTAGAAAAAAATATTAAAAAAGACGTTAGAGATGGTAAAAAAGCAGCTTGGTCTGCTTTCATAAATCCAGTAAAATCTGAACATAAAGAAATTATTGCTCTGTTAGAAAAGGTTGCTTCATCTAGTAACAACCGTGTTTTTATCACCAAGTTAAAAAATGATTTAGAATCTATTAAAGAGCCTTTACGTAAAGATTTATTATCTACTGCTCGTAAGGCATTACGTTACCTTGTATCTGAAACTTCAGCTGAAAAAACCCAACTTCAAAATTGGATTAATAATTATATTGAAGCTGTACAACCAAAGTATAGTTCTCATCTATACAGTCACTCAGAAAACAAAGTTACGAACCAAACAGAAGTATTACCAACTTACAGCTCAGATGCTGAAAAGGTAGATGGTAGAGTTGTTTTGAGAGATAATTTTGAAGCTATTTTTTCAAAATATCCTGAAGCATTAGTGTTTGGAGAAGATGCTGGCCATATTGGTGATGTTAATCAAGGACTTGAAGGTTTACAAGAAAAATTTGGAGCCTTGAGAGTTGCCGACACTGGTATCAGGGAGGCTACTATTTTAGGTCAAGGTATAGGCATGGCTATGCGTGGTTTACGTCCTATTGCAGAGATTCAATATTTAGATTATATTCTATATGCACTTCAAATTATGAGTGATGATTTGGCTACGCTCCAATACAGAACTAGAGGAAGACAAAAATCACCGTTAATTATTAGAACTCGTGGACACCGATTAGAAGGCATATGGCATTCTGGTTCACAAATGGGAGGTGTACTTAACCTTATTAGAGGTATCCATGTTTTGGTACCAAGAAACATGACCAAAGCGGCAGGATTTTACAATACCCTTTTGGAAAGTGACGAACCTGCATTAATAGTTGAGTGTTTAAATGGTTATCGCCTAAAAGAAAAAATGCCAAATAATATTGGTGAATTTAAAACCCCTTTAGGTGTCGTAGAAACCATTAAAGAAGGAACTGATATAACTTTGGTTTCCTACGGTTCAACATTACGCTTGGTAGAACAAGCCGCAAAAGAACTTTTAGAAGTTGGAATTGATGCCGAAATCATTGATATACAATCCCTTTTACCATTTGACTTAAATCAAGATATTGTAAAAAGCATCGCTAAAACCAATAGACTTATGATTATAGATGAGGATGTAAAAGGTGGAGCTTCAGCATATATTTTAGATCAGATTTTAAATGAACAAAATGCTTACATGTATTTAGACAGTCAGCCAAAGACGTTAGCTGCAAAACCACACCGACCAGCATACGGAACTGATGGTGATTATTTCTCAAAACCTTCAGCTGAAGATATTTTTGAAATGGTTTACGGAATTATGCATGAAATGAGTCCTGCTGATTACCCTAAACTGAGATAATCGTAACACTTATTTTAATTCAAAAAACCATCGTCTAACCGATGGTTTTTTTATATTTATATCAAACCAAAAGTGTATGCTTACAAAATCTGATAAATCCATACTTAGAGCTACCATATTTAGGCATCTAGATGGCATAGCTACAGCAACTTCAGCTTTTTCTTTACATAAAAAAGGGATTTTAGACTATATTTTAAAACATGAAACAGTTGAGCTACACAATCTATCAAAAATCTTCAGCGCTAATGAGGGTTACTTAAATGTAGCATTACGTGTATTATGTTCTCAAGGTTGGTTAAATCAGCATTTAGATAATAAGGCTAATTCAGTTACATATAAAACCAACAAAAAAAGTGAAAAGGCATTTTCTCTTGTAAACCTTTATGAAGAAGGCGTTAGACTTTTAAAATATTCAGATCAGTTTGCAACTGAAAAAATTATAAGTACAGATGCTTTTATTGTTTTAGAACGGATTTTTAAAACCTTTGAAAACAAATATGGGTTAGATATTTCTGATGAAAACTCAATAGAATTTCAAATACTAAAACATATTGAAGGTGTTATTGCTGCACCAATTATAGTACTCTTGGGTGTCAACGGTTTATTTCATAAATATTTTATGGAAGCTTCTTTTACGGCAGAAGAATATCATAAAAATCCCGAAAGCTTTAAAAAGATTTTAGATTTTTTGGCACATTTAGGTTGGTTTACAAAAAGAAAAAACACTTATCAGTTTACGGATGAAGGATTGTTTTTTGCTAAGCGTGCTAGTGCATACGGAGTAACAGTTTCATATATACCCACTTTTTTACAGTTAGACGAACTGATTTTTGGTAATCCTTTAATTTTAAAAACTGATTCGCCAGAACAAACTGAAAAACATGTCCATCGAGAAATGAATGTTTGGGGAAGTGGTGGCGCACATGCTACCTATTTTAAGGTTATTGATGAAGTGATTATTGACCTATTTAACAAGCCAATAGATGAGCAACCAAAAGGGATTTTAGATATGGGTTGTGGCAACGGAGCGTTTATTGAACACATTTTTAATGTGATTGAGAAACAAACCTTACGCGGAAAGTTATTAGACGACCATCCCTTGTTTTTGGTTGGAGCAGATTTTAACAAAGCTGCATTACATGTTACACGAGCCAATCTTATAAAAGCAGATATATGGGCAAAAGTAATTTGGGGAGATATTGGCAACCCTGATTTATTGGCTGCAGATTTAAAGGAAGATTACAACATTGCGCTTCATGATTTACTAAACGTCCGAACGTTTTTAGATCATAACAGAATTTGGGAAGCGCCAAAAAAAGAATATGATTTCGTAAGCTCTTCTTCAGGTGCTTATGCTTCAAAAGGAAAAAGATTAGCAAACAATCATGTTGAAGCCTCCCTTTTAGAACATTTGGAAAAATGGAAACCTTATGTTGAAAAATTTGGGCTGCTCATCATAGAGCTACACACCATAAACCCAACATTAACAGCTAAAAATATTGGTAAAACAGCAGCCACAGCTTACGATGCTACGCATGGTTATAGCGACCAATACATTGTTGAGATAGATGTATTTAAGTCAATGGCAAAAAAGGCAGGCTTACAGCCTGTTGAAAAACACTTCGCGAGGTTTCCTGATAACGAATTAGCTACGGTAAGTATTAATCTTTTAAAAGGAAAACGCTAATTCATATGAAAATTGAATCTATAGTTGCTATTAAAAAAGAGTTAAAACACCATTCTAAAGAAGACCTATTGGAGTTATGCTTGCGCTTGGGTAAGTTTAAAAAAGAAAACAAAGCACTACTCACCTATTTGTTGTTTGAAGCTCACGATGAAGATAGCTACATTGCAAGTGTAAAATCTACTTTAGATGAGATGTTTGAGGGTATAAATACGGATAGTTATTTTTATATGAAAAAAACCATTCGTAAAATTCTGAGACAAATAAGAACATACAGTCGCTATTCCTTAAAAAAATCGACCGAAATAGAACTCCTCCTTTACTTTTGCGAACGGTTAAATGATATTAAACCTTCTATACACAGAAACAAAACACTCAGTAATTTATACGAGCGACAAATCATTTCAATTAAAAAGAAAATCAGTGCAATGCATGAAGATTTGCAGTACGATTATAATTTAAAATTAGAGGAATTGAATGGTTAATTTAACCATTTGAATATATTAAAAACCCAAAAGATAACTACTGTTTTTTTGCTTTTCTACTACCTTCGTACATTTCGTACTTCACCAATCGTGCTTCAAGTTTAGCATTGAATACCTTTATTTTTCGAGAAGGACGTAATCCCACAAACTTTAAAGCCTCTAGATTGGATGTCACTAACCACGCATTTGTATTTGGATAACCATGTTTTAATGTAGAGCCAATATTTCCATAAAATTCTTCGACATTTAAATTCTCTAAACGCTCACCATAAGGCGGATTGAAAACCATATGCAATTTATCCTCACCAGCTTTTTGAGTTTTAAAAAAATCTTCATGTTGAATATGGATAAACTCATCTAAATGTGCATTTTTAATATTTTTTTTTGCTTTTGCCACAGCAGACGGAGATTTATCATAACCCAGAATTTTGTAATGAAAATCACGGGTTTTTTTCAAAAGGGATTCTTCTATTTTTTCAAATAAATCCACATCCCAATCGC
>OLHK01000112.1_pt1 | contig 26571 bp, 22 predicted proteins | sample 1609371 | NCBI WGS metagenome assembly OLHK01 (sample SAMN05416779, study PRJEB24817) | seawater metagenome | isolation source: Sea water | place: Canada:Atlantic | collected 2013-11
CTCCTAATAGCTTAACTAAAAATTTTGTAACCCCAATACAAAACCCAAGGAAAAAATGACTAGCAGCTCAATTACATCAGAAATTACCAAATTGGTTATAACCTTAGCAAAAAACAAAGAGGATAAAATCAAACAGTATAAAAGGAGGATGTTGTTATTAAAAAAAGAAAAAGAGCAGAACCCAGAAGATTTTATAAAAAAAAATAAATATATTTTAGCCAAAATGCGCTATGAGCAATTAAAAAAAACAACCCATGAGTTATGGCAATTAGAGCAAAAAATGGAAGAATTAAAAGGTTTATCAGATAAATTTGTATCTGTTAAAATAATAAATCACAACCATTATGATAACCAACATCAAAAATAAATTTTTATTTACTCTCTTATTCATAATCGCCATAGTCTCCTGTAGAACTGAAGATGATTTAAGCATAGATCCACCTGATGACGCAAATATTCAGGCCAATTCACCATTGGCCAATTTAATGTCTAGAGTAGCTATGAACGATGGCTCCCAAGATAATGTTATAGACAATGCCAGTAATCTAAGCGTACTATTACCAGTTACAGTTACGGTAAACGGAACGGTAATAAACATAAATAGCGAAGATAACTATGAAGACATTTTAGACAATTTTGACGAGTCTAACGATGACGATGACAACGTTATTATATCCTATCCAATTACGGTTGTCCTTTCAGATTATTCAACAGTTTTAGTCAACTCTGACTCTCAACTTGATGCGCTTACCAATAATATCAATGATGAAGACATTGAATGCATAGATTTTGAATACCCTATCACAATAGCCGTTTTCAATGAAAATACAGAAACTGCCCAAACCATTACCATCACTAACGATAATCAACTTTATGATTTTATCGAAGATCTCAATGAGTTCACTGCGATAACTATTAATTTCCCCATTACTACTATCCTCGCTAATGGCAATGAACAAACTATTAATTCTGTAACAGAATTAGAAAATGTTATTATAGGAGCAATTGGCACATGTGATGAGGATGACGATAATGACTTTAACGATTGTAACGCTAACACATACACTTCTGCTTATTTTGAAGATAGCATTCTGGCTTGTGGAGAATGGACGATAGATAAGTTAAAGCGAAATAACAACAATTTGGTCAACCTATATGAAGAATATTCATTTGTATTTAATGTTGATGGTACGGTTTTGGTTACTGAAAATGCTAATTCATTTAACGGTACATGGAGTGCAGCAGGGCCAGAAGGTGCAGTTCTTGTAACTATTGATATTCCTGGACTGCCAGATTTCAATGATACTTGGAACTTGTGTAAAATAAATCTACAACCTGTTGAAAAACAAATTGAGCTTAAGATAGGTACTGATCGTTTACGATTTGGAAGCTATTGTTCGGCTAACACAGACGCTGATTTAGAAGATATTTTAGAAGATGGTATATGGATAGTTGCATCTTATACAGATGATGGAGAAGATGAAACCTCTGATTATAATGGCTATGAAATAAACTTTAATAATGGTGGTAATGTATTCGCCACTAATGGGAACATTATAAATAATGGTACTTGGTCCGTATTTGCTAATGAAGGTAAATTGAACTTAGATTTTGATTCCCAAATACCTTTTCAAGAGTTTAATGACAATAATTGGAATGTCCTTTCTGTATCCAGCACAGAAGTCGTAATTAAAGATGGTAATGGTGGAAATGGAGGCACAGAAATACTCACCCTTCAAAAATTTTAAAATTTAGCTTATAAAGCCTAAACTAACAATATATGAAGAAAAAGACCAACCATACGAGTCAATGGTTGGTCTTTTATTTCTATGGATTTTTAATCTATAACTCACTCCAACGCATACGTTGTAATCTAACTGCATTTAAGATTGCTAATAATGCAACTCCTACATCTGCAAAAACTGCTTCCCACATCGTAGCCAAACCACCAGCTCCTAATATAAGTACAATAACTTTTACTCCAAAAGCCAAAATAATGTTCTGCCAGACGATTTTTCGTGTGGAACGGCTTATTTTAATAGCTCTAATAACTTTTGAAGGTTGGTCTGTTTGAATAATGACATCTGCGGTTTCAATTGCAACATCACTCCCTAAACCACCCATTGCAATACCAACATTACTTGCTGCTAAAACTGGTGCATCGTTGATACCATCACCAATAAAAGCTACTTTGTTTTCAGGGTTTTGCTTTAAAGTTTCAACTTCGTTTAATTTATCTTCTGGTAACAGTCCACCTTTAGCATTTTCAATATTTAATTCTTTTGCTACTTGTTTGGTAATGGAACCCTTATCACCTGAAAGCATTATAATATTTTTAATTCCTATTTTATGCAAATTGGTAATTGTTTCTTTTGCATCTTCTTTTAATTCGTCTGCTATGACTACATAACCTGCAAATTGATTATCAATTGCTACTAATACTATGGATTCTACAATCGATTCTGTTTCAGATGGAACCTTGATCTCATTAGCTATCATTAGGGCTTTATTTCCTACTAAAATTGTTTTACCGTTTACTTTACCTTTTAACCCTTTACCTGCAATTTCAGAAACTTCTTCTGCTTCGTACTCATTTCCATTTTCTTTATATTCCATAATTGCTTTTGCAATGGGATGTGTGGATTGTTCTTCTATAGCCATTAGGTATTTCATAAATTCGGATTCTTCCCAACTTATAGCCTTAATTTCCTTTATTTTAAAAAAACACCTTTGGTAACCGTTCCTGTTTTGTCCATTACTAATGTGTTTATCTTGGTCATTGCATCTAAAAATGAAGCACCCTTAAATAATATTCCATTTTTTGAAGCTGCTCCCAATCCGCCAAAATAACCCAATGGAATAGAAATTACCAATGCACAAGGACAAGATATTACCAAAAAAATTAAGGCTCTATACAACCAATCTCTAAACACATAATCATTTACAAAAAAGTAAGGAATAAATGTAACAGCAATAGCCAAAAAGACAACAATTGGCGTATAAACACGTGCAAATTGCCTAATAAACAATTCTGTTTTAGACTTACGTGCTGTGGCATTCTGTACCAAATCCAATATTCTAGCAATAGAACTATCTTCAAACTTATTGGTCACTTCAACTTCAATGACACGCTCTAAATTGATGCTACCTGCATAAACTTTTTCTTCTTTTAAAATAGAAGTTGGTTTGCTTTCACCAGTTAAAGCTGCGGTATTTAAGGTGGCTTTTTCAGATAGTAAGATACCATCTAAAGGAATTTTTTCACCTACTCGAATTTGTATCCTTTCGCCAATATTTACGCTTTCTGGGGAAACACTTTTAAAATCTCCGTCACGAAAAACATTGGCTTCTTTTGGCCTAACATCCAATAATGCTTTTATATTCCCTTTTGCTCTGTTGACTGCTGCATTTTGAAATAATTCCCCTACCGCATAAAACAGCATAACTGCAACACCTTCGGGATATTCGCCAATAACAAATGCACCAATAGTGGCGATAGACATTAATAAGAATTCTGTAAAAAAATCGCCTTTTTTTATGCTTTCCCATCCTTCCTTTACTACAGGAAAGCCTACAGGAATATAAGCTATCACATACCAAAGGATACGAATCCACCCAGAAAAATGAGGGAATACTTCAAAATAATCTACGACAATACCAGTTATTAACATAACGAAACTGAAAACAGCCGGCAAATAGGTTTTTAAATTTGAAGCGTTTTTAGAGTTGCTATGATTATGACCATCATCGTGAGTATGTTGCCCCTCTGAATTTGGTTTTAAATCTCTTAAATTAATTTTCTTTTTTTTCATTTTGCTTTTCTATTTACCAAAAATGCCATAAATATAAATGCAATGGAAGTGCATTGTTTTAACTACTACACTTATCGCAAATCCCTTTAATGACCAAGTTGGCATCTTCTGCTATATAACCTTCGGGCAAATTAATATGTGGGAGTTTATGTGCTGTCAAACAAACTGTTTCGTCACAGTTACTACAATGAAAATGTAAGTGTAAATCTTGGTCAAGTTCACAATTGCAACCAGGTTCGCACAAGGCATATTTTGATATATTGGTGCCATCATCTATTTGGTGTACAATCCCTTTTTCTTCAAATGTTTTAAGGGTCCGGTATAAAGTGGTCCTGTCCGCTTTTGTAAAGGTATTTTCAATATCTGTTAACGCTATCGCAACTTCCTTTTCGGCCATATATTTATAAATTAATATACGCATTGCCGTAGGTCGTACATTTTTGTTCTCTAATGTTTTTTCTATTTCTTTCATTTCTTGCCAAAGGTGTTTTTAATTTTTTGTGCTTTAGAAAAAGCTTCCCATCCTTCTTTTACCGCATAGGGTACTATTAATAATGCTGCAACTGGGTCAGCCCACCACCAGCCCAACTTTTTTGCAAGCAATAAGCCTATGAGAACCACTACCGTTTGGTATAGACAAATAAATGTATCCTTGGCATCGGCCAACAAAGCAGGACTATCCAGTTTATTCCCGTAGTTTCTTTTGGAGTAAATTAAAATGGGGTTCACTACCAAAGACACAATCAGTATAACAATTCCTATAGTAGACCAAGAAGCGGTTTCTTTACTTATTAATTTTGATATGGAATCATAGGAAATAAATATACTAACGATGACAAATGATATGGAAATTACATATAAGGTTACCTTTTTTCTGTTCTCTACACGCTTTTCGTCTATACCCTTAACTTCACCATGCAATCGCCAACCCAAAGTTCCCGCACTTAAAACTTCTATAGTGCTATCAAGCCCCCAACCTATCAAAGCTGAACTGTTTGATGTGAAGCCTGCTATTAAAGATACTATTACTTCTATAATGTCATAGATAACGTTCCAGATTTGAAGTGTTCTTGCTTTCTTTAAGTTTTCTTTTCTTGTAGATTCCATATTTCTAATGACTATGTGCTGCTTCACTTTTTTTCAACTCTGCCATTAAATAGTAGGAATTGTTATAGGCATATCTAACATTGGGCTCTTGGACTGTTATAAAATCAATACCAATCCATTCACCATCTTGGGTGCTTTTTTTCACTTCAACAGGTGTAAACTTCCAGGTATCTCCAATCTTTTCAGCGGTAAAAACAAAGGACCTGTTTCCGTCCTCCGCTATGGCACGTTCAGGGAGTGCGGTGGTTCTAGTATGGTCTATTGCAATACGTCCTTCAATGTACATTCCCGGTATAAGGTTACCTGCCTTGTTCTCTATTTCTGCGTGTACATGTATAGCTTTAGGGTTTTGCTCAAAAGTTTTACCTACAGAATAGATTTCCGCTGTAAGCTCGTTTCCTTTAATAGATTGTACATTAAAAGTCACTTTCTGTCCTTGCTTTACTTTATACACATCTTTTTCAAACACCATCAAATCAGCATGAACGTGATGGGTATCAACAATTGCAATTAAATCGGTCTGTGGTTCTACATACTGCCCTGTTTTAATCGCTACCTTTTGAACAAAACCTTCAATGGGACTTCGTAGGGCCACACGCTGATAAATCGTTCCTTTTCGTACGCCAGCTGAACTGATGTTCAATTGTTGCAACTGTGCTTCCAATCCGTTTGCTCTATTTCGGGAGGCTTCATAAGCGGCTTCGGCCTTTTGAAAATTAGCACCGCTGCCTACTCCTCCCTCATACAGTTTTTTTTGTCGCTCAAGTTCTTTCTTCAGAAATTGGCTGTTACTGTACGCATTGAGGTAATCCGTCTGCTTTTGTATGATATTGGGATGGGACAAATAGGCAACCGTTTGCCCTTTATCCACTTTATCTCCCTCAATAACCGCTATGGAAACCACATTTGCGCCTAAGACAGATGTAATAGTGGCTTCATTCTGTGGTGGCACTTCTAGTTGGCCATTGGCTTCTACATAACCGCTCATATGGCGTTGTGCAAGAGTATCCACTTTCATTTGTAAGGCATCGTACTGTTGTGCTGTAAGCATCACAGCTTCAACTTCATCTTCTGAGTGTCCGTCTTCCATGTCTGGGTTTTCACTTTTGTTTTCAGCGGTATCGGATTTAGGATTTCCGCAAGCTGTTAGACACAATAGCATCGTTAATAAACCGATAACCAAATATTTAGATATGTTTTTCATATGTTAGTGCTTAAAATAGTGTAGTTCAAATACTGATGTTAAATAATTGTCAAGAACGTACAACGCCTCCATTTCGGTGTGTATGGCATCACGTATAATTTGTGTGAATGCAGCATAGTCCACCGCACCTTCTTTATAGGTAAGTAATGCTCCATGGCGCTGGTCTTCGGCTAGCGGCAAAGCTTTGTCCCTATAAAAATACCAAGAGGCTTTCCATTTTTTATAGGCTTGGATGGCCTGTCTATATTCGGATTGCAATTGGCGTTGGGCAAAGTTCGCACTTGCCCTAGCAATTTCGGTATCTATTTTGGCGGCTTTTACCTCACTGCGCTGCTTACCTGAAAATAAAGGAACTGATATACCAGCCTGATAGCTGTAAAACCCGCTATTGCCATTTACTTGTTGCAGGCCTCCTTGTAGATTAAACTTTGGTAATAATTCAGCTCGTACTGCATCATAGGTCGCTTCAGTTTCATCCTTACGCTTTCGCAAAAGTTCCACCTCGGGATGTGTTCCTAGATCCGCATCCAACGGCAATACCTGTAGCAAACGGTCTTCAAGTGTATCTGGTACAGCATAATAAGTGTCAGAAACCAACCAAAGATTCAGCTTTTGCAAGGCAATAGCATAATCGTTTTCGGTCTGATGCAGTTGATTTTCGATTTGCAACGCCTGATTGGTGGCCGATGAATATTCCAATCTTGAAATGGCTTCTACCTCATAGTTAAGCTCAATGGCCTTTTCAAATTGTGCATAGATAGAATCCAGTTCTCTATACAGTTCAAGTTTTTGGCGTTGCAGGTAAGCTTCCGCCCACGCTCTTTTTACATTTTGTTCCAATTGTAGTTCAGAAAGTTCAAGGGTAGTTTCTGCCAGAGCAATACGTTGGTTTTGCAACCGCTTTTTTACACCAATACCTAATAGGTCAATATTCTTTTGTCCAATACCTACCAAAGTGTAAATTCCTCGACCCTCAGATAACTCTTCCCCTCCTGTAAAAACTTGCGTGTTTCCAAAATCATAAGCGGTGCCTTTTAGCGCGTTTTGTCTTTCTATATCCAACTGTTTCGTTCGTAACAACGGATAGTTTTCCTTAGAAATGTCCATGGCCTTGTCCAATGAAATAGTTGGGAGTGAAGATTTCGGTGGTACACCTTGGGCTTTCGCTAAAGCGGAAGTAAACAGAAAACATACCATTGCCGTAGCGGTAACAAATTTTGGATTGAATTTCTTTTTCCGTTCCCAACGTTTTTCCATCCACTGATAAAAGATAGGAAGAATAAAGAGCGTTAAGAATGTAGAAGTTATCAATCCACCTATAACTACGGTCGCCAAAGGTCGTTGTACTTCAGCTCCTGCAGATGCTGAAACGGCCATTGGAAGAAAACCCAAAATATCAGTAAAGGCTGTTAGCATTATAGGTCGTATCCTACGCTTTGTGCCTGCCAAAATACGGTCTTTCAAGTGCGTTACACCTTCTTCCTTTAGTTCATTTAAACCGCTAACCATTACCAACCCGTTTAAAACGGCCACCCCAAAGAGCACAATAAAGCCTACACCTGCGGAAATACTAAAGGGCATATCCCTTAACCATAAAGCAAAAACACCGCCTATGGTCGCCATGGGGATGGCCAAATAAATCATCAAGGTCTGCGGAAAGGATTTTAAGGCAAAATAAATTAAGATAAAAATAAGCAACAGCGCAATAGGTACAACCGTTTGCAATTTGTTACTGGCACGCTCAAGGTTTTCAAAGGCTCCTCCATAACGGATGTAGTAGCCGGTTGGCAAATCAAATTGCGTATCCAGCTTTGCTTGTATATCCTCTACTACAGATTTCACATCACGGTCGCGGATGTTAATACCAACATAAGTACGTCTATTGGTATTATCTCGACTTATTTGCATAGGACCAGCTTCATAGCTTACATCTGCGATTTCCCTTAGCGGAATTTGCAAACCATTGGGCAGATTGATAAACAGATTCTTAACATCAGCAATGCGCGATCGGTTTTCCTTCTGCAGGCGCACTACCAAATCAAATCGCTTTTCGCCTTCAAAAATCACTCCTGCCTTGCCACCGGCAAACGCAGCTTGTACCACAGTATTGAGATGGTTAATATCCAAACCATATTGGGCCACTTTGTTCCGTTTATAGGCAATGGTTATTTGGGGCAGACCAGCTGTGGCCTCTACCTTCATGTCGGCAACGCCAGGAACGGTGGAAATGATGGTCCCCATTTCTTCGGCTTTGCTGGCTAGTACGTCCAGATCTTCACCAAATAATTTAATGGCAACATCTTCACGAACTCCTGTTAGCAGTTCGTTAAAGCGCATTTCAATAGGCTGGGTAAACTCAAAATTCACCCCTGGCACAATGCTTATGGCAGCCTTCATCTTTTCCACCAGTTCATCTTTGTTTTCCGCAGAGGTCCATGCATCGCTTGGCTTTAAGATAACAAATACATCGGCAATATCCATTGGCATTGGGTCAGTAGGGACATCGGCAACACCAATACGGCTCAATACCGATTTTACCTCAGGGAAATCGGCCTTGATAATACGTTCTATTTTTGTAGTGGTTGCAATGGTTTCGCTAAGGGAACTTCCGGGTTTCAAAATAGCATGAAATGCGATATCGCCTTCATCCAACTGCGGAATAAACTCACCACCCATTCTCGTAAAGGCAATAATGGCTAGGGCAAAAAGAGCAACCGCAATACCAATAACCACTTTTCCCTTAGCGAGTGATTGGGTCAATAGCGGTTCGTATTTTCGTTCAATCCAATAAACAAACCTATCTCCATAAGATGTCTTTTTAGATTTTTGGGGTTTTAAAAACAAGGCAGAGACCATTGGCACATAGGTTAAACACAACAACATTGCACCTATCATTGCAAAAATAAAGGTCAATGCCATGGGCTGAAACATCTTTCCCTCTACTCCTTCTAGAGCCAGTATAGGCAGAAAAACAATTAAAATAATAAGCTGTCCAAAAAAAGCGGCGTTCATCATTTTCTTAGAAGCCTTAGCAGCAATTTCATCACGGGTTTCAGAAGTAACAGCCTTCTTTTTAACCACATAAGAATACATTAAAAACACCGTACTTTCCACAATGATAACCGCACCATCAACGATAATACCAAAATCAATAGCTCCCAAACTCATTAGGTTGGCCCAAACGTCAAAAACGTTCATCAAAATAAAAGCAAACAGCAATGATAAAGGGATCGTTGAAGCCACAATAAGGCCACCACGCCAGTTTCACAAAAGCAACACCAATACAAAAATTACTATAAGACCTCCTTCCAAAAGGTTTCCCGTCACCGTTCCTGTGGTTTCGGCAATCAATTCACTACGGTCCAGAAAAGGAGTTATAGTTACACCTTCCGGAAGGGATTGTTGTATCTGTTCTATGCGATGGGTAACCTGTTCTATAACGGTATTGGAATTGGCTCCTTTTAGCATCAAAATCATTCCGCCAACTGCTTCTCCCTTACCGTCCTTAGTTAAAGCTCCGTACCTTACGGCACTTCCCATGCGTACGGTTCCAACATCCTTAATTTTAATAGGGATGCCATCCACCGTTTTAACGACCATGTTTTCAATATCCGAAACAGTTCTCGCTAAACCTTCTCCACGGATAAAGTGGGCTTGGTGGTTACGCTCTATGTAAGCCCCTCCGGTATTTTGGTTGTTCTTTTCCATGGCTGAGAAAACCTCCGAAATGGTAATGCCTATGGCACGCAGTTCGTTAGGGTCAACCGTGACTTCATACTGCTTCTTTTGGCCTCCAAACGCATTGACTTCAACCACTCCAGGTACCATGGCCATCTGTCGGCGCACAATCCAGTCCTGCATCGTTCGCAGCTCTGTCGCAGAATAATCGCCCTGGTGGTCAACATCCACCTCAAGTGTATATTGATAGATTTCCCCCAACCCTGTGGATATAGGACCCATGGAGGGTTTTCCAAAACCCATGGGAATTTGTGCTTGCACTTCGGGCAGTTTCTCGGCAACCAATTGCCTCGGCAAATACGTGCCCACAGCATCGTCAAATACAATGGTCACTACCGAAAGCCCAAAACGGGAAACTGAACGGATTTCCTTTACATTGGGCAAATTGCTCATAGCCAACTCTACAGGGTAGGTTACAAACTGCTCAATATCTTCAGTTCCCAAATTGGGAGATTGTGTAATCACCTGTACTTGGTTGTTCGTAATATCAGGTACGGCATCAATAGGAACTTGGGTCATACTATATAAACCACCACCAATTAAGGCAAGCGTAAGCAGACCAATAATAAACTTATTATGGATTGAAAAATCAATGATTTTGTTAATCATAGAATAATGGGTATAATGAATTCATAAACAGAGAATAGTGGCCAACAGCATGTGTTGGCTAATTCAATTTATAACACACCTGTATGTGCAGGCATTCATTATACTTGTGGAGGTTGTAAAATGGTAGGGTTGAAGTCTTTTTCCAAACCATTAAAGTGGTAAAAAACCTTGGTAGAAATATCGGTTAATGCAACTTTAAAATCTAAAATCTCAAAATGAGTGGCATGGATATGGCAACAATGGCATTGACAGAACGGAGAGCACAAATCAGCGCCTCCATGTTCATGGTCGTTATCCATAGCTTGCGAAACCTCTGTCTCTACATCACCATTAAGCATATTACCATCTTCACACGGTGCTAAATTAAGTGCGAAAATATAAAGGGATAATAAAAATGCTAAATATTTCATTACAGCAAAGATAAGAATATATTAATGCAATGGTGTTGCAAAAACCCGAAGTAAAAAATGAATAAAAGATTTCTTTTTTATTCACTTTTAGATTTCATGTATTTTAGCACAATATTCAAGCATATAACCATGAAGCAGTTTTTTAATTTTTGTTTTTTAATAATCGGTACAATCATACATGCGCAAACTGTCGGAACAATTCAATATAATACTGATACTTTTGAAGGCTATTCCATAGTTCACCCTGTTACATTCCATACAACATACCTCATCAATAATTGTGGGCGTATTATAAACCAGTGGCCAAATCAATTCTCAAACAGCACCTTTGCAGAAATTACAGAAAACGGAACCCTAATACGTACCAGCGTAGATCCAAACGCAGTCCACTTTACTGCTGGCGGAGCAGCTGGAATAATTCAAGAACTTAATTGGAACGGAGACATCATCTGGCAGCATACCATTTCAAATGGAAATTACCGCTTACACCATGATATGGAAATATTACCCAATGGAAACCTCTTGGTCATCGCCTGGGAACTTAAAAATGTTTTAGATTGCACAGCTGCGGGTAGAATTCCCGGCACATTACCAAATAACGAGCTATGGCCCACTGTCATTTACGAGCTACAACCTACTTACCCCTCAGGTGCCAATATAGTTTGGGAATGGCACGCTTGGGATCACTTGGTTCAAGATCACAATCAACAAAATGCAAATTACGGAAACATACAGTCCAACTTTAGACGTATAGATATCAACAAAGGGAACACTAATAATGTGGCAGATTGGGCACATGTAAATGGCATACACTACAATGCAGAGTTAGACCATATCATTCTAAGTAGCCCAACCTTCAATGAAATTTGGATCATAGATCACTCCACCTCTACCGCTGAGGCTGCAAGCAGTAACGGAGGAAACTCAGGACACGGTGGCGATTTACTATGGCGCTGGGGAAACCCAGCGAGCTACAATAGCGGCACAAGCCAAGACCAACAACTGTTTTTCCAACACGATCCTCAATGGGTACAGGCTGGCACACGTTTCAACCAGCATATCAGTGTATTTGATAACCGTAACTCAGTTAACGGACAGTTTACATCAATGGCAAAGGTTCTAGAAATTCCTTATAATGAGGCTTCAAATTCCTATCCAATGGAGCAAGGCTTGTTTCTACCTCTCGCACCTGAGTACACTTATAACTTACCTACTGAACTCTTCTCTCCTAGAGTTTCTGGGGTCCAGGTACTACCTAACGATAATATACTCATTGCATCGGGTTCTAACGGCCATGCCATTGAGATTAATGCTAACGACCAAATACTATGGCAATATAAAGTGCCTATCACTCAAGGAGGAGACATTGTAGAGCAAGGTACAGATCTAAACCATGCTATGGATATTTTCAAAATGAAACGCTACACTACAGATTATGTAGGCTTTATCGGTAAGGATATGACACCACAAACTACCATAGAAACCAACCCTGTAGAATGCAACCAAATCTTAGGCAATGAGCAGTATCAGGTAACAAACAATACTCTCCAGGTGGTGCCAAATCCTGCAACTACAACCTTTACCGTACATGGAGTGCAACCAAAATCCCTAATAACCATAGTAGATGTGCTGGGACGTATTAAATATAACTACACCGCTTCTAGTACCACACAAAGTATAGATACCGCTACGTGGAGCAAAGGGATATATTTCCTTAAGCATCAAAACAAAACAACCAAAATCATAGTACAATAAGCACATAAAAAATCCCTTTATGTGTGTTAAACATAAAGGGATTCCTATTAATTTTTCCTGTTTCGTCTTACTTTATAATAAGGCGTTTGGTCTCACTTAAAGTATCAGTCTTAAAGTTCATCATGTAAATACCGCTTTGTAATTGGGCAACATTCACAGTTTGTACTTCTGCATTGGTATCCAAAGTATGCTCAGCAACTAATTGTCCCGTAATAGTATAAATACGTAACTTTAATTGAGGTACAGTTTTCGTAACACGGATATGCACCACATCTTCTGCTGGGTTAGGCTGTAGCAACACATTAAAATCGTTGGCAACCGTATCTAATCCAAGTGCAACTACGGTAACACTGGCCAAAGTAATACAACCATTCGCATCTGTTGTAACTACACTGTAAGAGCCTGGTGATAATTCTGTTGCTGTCGCAGTAGTCTGGTTACCTGCAGCAGCATCCCATTGGTAAGTATAACCACCAACACCACCTTCAGCGGTAACAGTAGCAGAGCCATTGCCATTATCAACAGCACTACTGGTTAACATAGCCGGTTCAGTAACTGTCACGGTACCTATTGTACTACAACCGTTCTCATCGGTAACAGACACACTATACGCTCCAGCAGCCAACCCAATGGCAGTAGCTGTAGTCTGGCTGCTTGCAGCAGCATCCCATTCGTAAGTGTACGTACCTGTACCGTCTGTTACAGCAACCGTAGCCGTTCCGTTAACACTTCCATTACAAGAAGTAGCTGTAAAACTCATGTCAAGATCAAGGGCTACACAATCAGAAAGAATAGGGCGTAAAACAGGAGTATTAGGAAAACCTAAACTTTCTAAAGGAGTCCATGCTCCACCATTTATTTGTGCAAAAACGGTATTCGGTGTAAATATGGCATCTGTCATGCTCAATGAGCCAGTGTTAATAGATGCATTCTCACTATAAGCAAATAAGTAACTTCCAGGAGCTAAATATAGGCCATTGGAGTTTAAGTCATAAAGAGACACTGTAGCGGTGACCTGGCCTGCCGTCTCCTCTTCATTTGTTACCACATGGTCATCACTAGTACCTATTAAAGTAGACGGCAATCCCTCAGGGGTCGTATCGTAAACCTCATAGCTCAACACATTGCCTGCTGTTAACTGACCATGGGAAGCCAACAAAGATGTAACTGACGTAGCCTCATTAATATCATATACAACCCCTATCAAGGACGTATTGTCTGTACCGTTAACCCCTAAAGATAAGGTTACCGTCGCATCATCCCTCGCATACAATTCATCATTAACCGCAAAGTTATAAAATAAAACATCGTTAAGCGGGTCAGCATCTGTAATAGACGCAGAACTAACCTCATAATCAACTCTGTAAGTACCATTAACAGTAGCACTATAACTACCTACCGTAACAGTATTGGTGTCCCCAGATACTATAGAAGCAGCTGTACTGGTAAGGGTCTCTGCAAAAACCGCGTCTATATATACATGGGCCTCTACAATAATATCAGTGAGGTCTATGGAAGTATTATTGTAAACAGACACAGATAAATCAAGCGATTCTGCTTGTGATAAGGGTATAACAGTATATTCTCCAGTATGGCTCACTAGAGATAAATCATCCAAAAGCTCTACTTCCATTAACTCAAGGTTATCTATACCTGCTCCATAAGCCCACTCACCCGCATCATTGTAAAGAAAACTAATCATTACATTGGCCATGTCACCATATGCCGAAAGATCTACCGTAACATCAGCCATCCAAGCGGCCTCATCCGCAGTAAATGTTGCAACAGAAGCCCATGTGGCGCCTCCATCGGTACTTACTTGGCTCACAAGAGTTTCCCCCTCGCCACCATACAAATACACATCAAGTTCCATTCCCACGGCAGAAAGTCCAGTAAAATCTTGTACCGGTAAAATCATACGGTCAGCACTTTTATTGCAGTCACAACTATCGTCGTTGGTATAAGCAAAGTTGGTACCAGTAATCGGATCTGGATAAAATAAGTAACCAGAAGTCGCAGTGGCAGCATCTCCTGTAGACCAAATGCCATCTGTAGAGAGTCCCGTTTCTGTCCATCCTGTTGGGAGGTTTGTACCAGCATCCATGGTACCCTCAAAGTCCTCGCTAAAGAAAACTTGCGCGTTAGATTGGCATAGCAACCCAACAAATAATAATGATAATAGTGTAGTTTTTAAGTACATTCGCTTTAAATTTTAGTGGTTAAACTGTTAATAACAAGCGACAAATCTAATAAAATATGTGAAAGTTTACAGAAAAATCAATAAAATTTGTAAGAAATTCTAAACACAATTCTACATCTCATAGAACAAACCAGCAAAACATCTATAAAACGTACTTTATTAAGAGCTTAGCAAAACAAAGAAGTATGCCCATCAGGCAAAACAGTTCCGTTTTCAAATGTTTTAATTTCAACTAAATAAAAACCTGTATATATTGTGTTACGGATGGAGGTTATACTAAAACAGGTACACTTAGGTCTATATAAAACTTTGTATTGAACAAATCTTTTGCATCTTTTACTCTTAGATTTGTGTTACTCAATTTTTAAATAACAATATCAATATTAAAAACCTAATACTATCACTGGCGTTCTGTGCATACAACGCACCACACCATGCGTCGTATCCCAACTACCAAAATTATGCTACAGTTTAATGAGGCAATTTCTTTCTCAAAACGCCATAAATAAGAGTTCCTATTAGAGCACCGAGGATCACAATCAATATGGAAACATAACCCGCTCCGGCAAGCACATACATAGGTCCTGGGCAAACACCAGCAAGTGCCCAACCCAATCCAAAAATGATACCGCCTACTAAATAACGCGTAACACTTTTATCCTTAGGCTCTAAACTCATATCACTACCATCAAGTGGCTGTATATTTTTTTGTTTAATCACTTTTATCCCAACAATACCGAGTAATACAGCAGAGCCCATAAGCCCATACATATGGAAAGAGCCAAACTGAAACATTTCATAAATACGAAACCAAGATGCGGCTTCAGACTTATACATTATAATGCCAAATAAAATACCTATAATAATATATACTATGTTTTTCATACTATCCAAAAATTAAAGGGTACAACAAATGAACCATGATAAGACCACCAATAAAAAAGCCCAAAACAGCGATTAAGGAAGGGCGTTGTAAATTACTCAAGCCAGATATACCATGTCCAGATGTACACCCACCACCATACCGAGCACCAAAACCTACCATCATACCTCCCAATAAAAGGATGGCAATGTTAAAAGGATCTCCTAGAGCCTCCAATGAGAAAATTTCTGAAGGCAAATAAGCTTCACCGGCACTGGTAATCTTATAATCCGTAGCAAGCTGTTGCGCCACATCAGAATTGATGGCTACAGCAGAATTGCTCATATAATGGGAAGCGATAAAACCTCCCATAGCCGCACCTAATACAACAAGTAAATTCCAGCGTTTAGACTTCCAATCGTAATTAAAATAGTCCGATAATTTATCGGCGTCCATCGCAGCACAGGCCGTACGCAAATTAGAAGACATACCAAATTGTTTGCCTGCAAACAGTAATAAGAATAATACTAATGCAATCAACGGGCCACCTACATACCATGGCCAGGGTTCATATAATATGTTCATAATAGAAATATTTTAGGTTATAACTATTTAAATTCTTTTACATGTTCACTCAAATCATAAACTTTGGCGCTATCTAAGTGCTTTTCAATAATACTGCTTCCTGCTGCACTTCTGTAACCACCAGAACAATGCACTACAATAGGTTTATCGGTCGGTATTTTATTCACCTCTGCTCTCAACGTAGGTAAGGGTATAGAAATAGCACTTTTAAATAATTTGCCCTCCTCTACTTCACTTTTGTTGCGGATATCTACAATGGTATAATCTTTAGGATTATTTTTAAAATCCTTTAAATCCAATAGACTTGTTTCTTTTAGTTTAACCCTTGGCAGTGTTACCACCTTTCGCAGTTGGCTTTCGTAACCAATTTTAGCGACCCGTTCTAAAATCATTTCCAAATCTTTGGGTTGCGCAATAACAAGGCTGAATTTTTCCTCAGGTTTAATTAAAGTCCCTAACCACGTTTCAAATTTGGCAGATGCAGATGCGGCCTGTATATTTATACTACCCTTAAGATGTCCTGTTTTAAATTCGCCTTCCTCACGACTATCAACGATTAATCCGCGGAGGTTCCCATTCATTTTAAAGTCCACTTTCGCAATGGCCTTTCGCACAGTGTCGGTTCCCCTTTTATTCACATCTACATTGTAGCCAAAATAAGAAGGTATAAAAGGTTGACTTTCCACTAATTCTTTTACAAATACTTTCTTGTCGGTAGTCTTAAAAGCCCAATTCTCCTTACGTTCGTCACCCAAAGTACTACTACTCGCATCACTCATACCTTTACCACACAGAGAACCAGCTCCATGGGCAGGATACACAACAGCATCATCAGCAAGTTCATTGAATTTTGAATGTATAGTATCATACATCGCCTCCGCAAGCTCTTGTTGCTTCTGTTTTTTATTGTCACCGTCACTTCTCAAATCTGGCCGACCAACATCTCCTACAAAGAGCGTATCTCCTGTAAAAAGTACTGTTTTATCACCCTCATTGGCTACAACGGTTATGCTATCGGGAGAATGTCCCGGAGTATTTAAGGCCGTAAAATTAACATTCCCAACTGGTATCACATCTCCTTCATCAAAGTTGGTATGCGGATAAAAGGCATCCAATTTCTCACTGTTATAAATGGTAGCTCCAGTTTCTTTGTGAATCTGCAAATGTGAGCTTACAAAATCAGCATGCGGATGGGTCTCAATGACTGCTACAATCTTAGCCTTATTGGCTTGTGCAAATTCATAGTAAACCTCTGGGTTCCGTTCTGGGTCAATAATCACCATATCTCCATTACTGATAACGGCGTAGCTATAGTGGGCCAACGGCTTATATTCAAACTGCTTTATCTTCATGATTCCGGTTTTAAAGTTAATTTTAAAACTAGAAAATACTACAGATATAGGTTAATTCAATTAACACAAAAGATAATCCATATAAAAAGATAAATTTTAAAAGGTTACACAGCACTACGCGCATTTCAAAACCGTAAGGCCAATACTGTCACTAGCGTTCAGTACATACAGTGCCCCATCAACAGCTTGGTAAAACCGTATGCCCAAAACACAAAGCACCGTACCGTTTCCTTCGGGCAAATTCATGGGCACAAGGCTAACCACATTCCCGGCAAAACTCTGGTCCAAAACCAATGGAGGGGCCAATTGCAGATCATGGTGCAATGTGTCAAAATTAAAATTAAGTACACCATAAGTTAAACCAATATGCGTGGCTCCTTCAGCAAACCCAACCCGTTTTATATCAAAACCAGAAATCGTCAAGGCATAGCTTCCCTCGGCAATCCGGTAATCAAAGGGCAGTATAGTCCGCACATCACAATCAGGTGTATAAGCATAGCGCTTTAATAACGGCAAGCCAACAGCATTGGTAACACCGTTTGCAACCCTACGCTCACCGCGTTTACTGGTAACGTCCAAAGCCTTTAATTGGGTAAACAAGCCCATCAACCTACTATGGAAATAAGTAAAAGTATAACCTTTATAAAACGGGAGCAATGCTGTTCTAAAAACCTTGTTCACTTTACTGCAATGCCCAAACTCGCTGCCGTTCTCACGCACGCGTTGCATACTGGCCTTGGTTTTAATAGCATTACCGTTAAAGCCACCGCCAGCTTTCCTAGCAATAGCCTTACCGTTCAAATAATAAAAATTAATACCTCCTAGTGTCCCTACAAGCGGAATAATTCCTTTCTGTTTTGCCATAACGTAATGTTTTAGGTTAAACACTTATAAAACAGCAATATACAAAAAATCTTAAAACAGGTTATAGCGTGGTTATAGTAGGGTTAAAACAAACTTAAAGCAAGGTTATACCATCCTTATCAAAGGCAGTAGCAAGGTCATCCCAAGTCAAACCTCAGTAACATCTAGCAAAACACCTCTACTTCCCGATGCAGAAATTAGCAAATATATTGCCCAAAAGGTCGTCATTGGTAATCTCACCGGTGATCTCACCAAAGTGATAAAGGGCTTGTCGTATATCTATAGCAAGTAAATCACCAGACAGATCGGTCTCTAAACCATACTTCACTTTCTGGACTTCTTCAAAGGCTTTTAACAGGGCGTCATAGTGTCGTGAGTTGGTAACAATGGTCTCATTGTTCCGCAAAGCACCAGTATTAATGAGATTTAAAAGTGAATCCGTTAATGCTTCTACACCAAACCCAGTTTTGGCAGACAGTAACTTCACATCAGGAATAGCTTTCTCTAAAGTAGAAACTTGAGCCTCATCTAGCACATCTATCTTGTTGGCAATAATCAGTAAGGGCTTTTGAGGGTATTTGTTCTTTATTTTCTCCAGTTCAAGCTGAACTGCTTTTAAGTCAGAAATACTTTTAGAACTATCAAACAGATAGATAGTAACCTGTGATTGCTCAATTTTTTCAAAGGTTTTTTTTATACCTATGGACTCTACAACATCTATGGTCTCCCTAATTCCTGCGGTATCAATAAACCGAAACCCAATACCTCCAATCGATATCTCATCCTCAATGGTATCTCTAGTAGTACCGGCTATCTCAGAGACAATAGCCCTATCTTCATTCAATAAGGCATTTAATAATGTAGATTTGCCCACATTAGGCTCGCCAACAATAGCAACAGGAATACCGTTCTTTATAACATTGCCAACGGCAAACGAGTCAATTAAACGCTTCAGGACAAAATTAATACGTTCAAGAAGTTGTTTAAACTGTGTTCTGTCTGCAAACTCTACATCTTCTTCTGCAAAATCTAGTTCTAACTCTATTAAGGAGGCAAAGTTTAATAATTCTTCCCTAAGCTTGGCTATTTCACTGGAAAACCCACCACGCATCTGTTGCATTGCTACTTGGTGTGAGGCAGCATTATCACTAGATATTAAGTCCGCCACAGCTTCCGCTTGACTAAGATCTAGTTTACCATTTAAAAATGCACGGAGTGTAAACTCACCAGCTGTAGCCATACGACAACCTTTACGCAGAAAAAGCTGAATAATTTCCTGTTGAATATAAGAAGAACCATGGCATGAGACTTCTATAACATCTTCACCTGTATATGAGTTCGGATCCTTAAAAATAGAAAGCAACACTTCATCAATAGTCTTGCCAGTATCAACAATATGCCCCAAATGAATGGTATGTGTGGCTTGCTTTATTAAATCTTTACCAGAAATAGACTTAAAACAATTGGATGCTACTGTAATGGCATCCTTGCCAGATAGTCTAATTACTGCAATTGCACCACTTCCCGAGGGTGTAGCAAGTGCCACTATGGTATCATTGTGCATGTTTTACTTTTTTACAAAAGTATCGTAAAATATATTACAGGAAAAGCACTCAACACGATTTAAGATACAATTTGCGTTTCTAATTAATAGCATTCGTGCTTAGTTTATATATTTGCAACTTAATGTTGAGTAACATAAATTAACTATAATGATGAAACAATATTTGGTACTAATCGCTCTAAGCATATTTACATTTGGATGTGAGAAAAACAACCCAACAGGATACACTATAGATGGTGAAGCAAAAGAAATCTATAATGGTGTAAGGGTATATTTGCAACATGATGAAAACGGGAAACAAGTACCTGTAGATACTGCCATAGTAATGAATGAAAAATTCCAATTCAAAGGAGCTGTTGATAACCCTTCCTTTTATTTTGTGACCATTAACGGTGTTAACGGCAGCAAAATGTTTATGCTAGAAAACAGTGAGATTCAGTTTAAAGTCAATAAGCAAGATTTTATCAAATCTGAAATCATTGGGTCTAAATCCAATGATGACCTCATTCAATATCAAGCTGATTTAAGCAAACTAAATGAGTATCGTCAAAAATTAATTGTTGACTACCAAAAAGTAAATCAACAAAAAGATCGAGAAGCAATAGATTCTATGGCAAAGATCATGACTTCACATGCCGAGTTAATAGAAGGTTACTCCCTAAAATTCGCAGAAGAAAATCCAGATGCTTATTTCAGTCTTAACTTAATAGAATTTGAACTACGTAAACCAAACGTAAATGTAAATACTATAAACAAGGTGTTTACCAACTTGGATGAAAACATTAAAAACTCAAAGAAAGGTAATGAAATCAATGAAAAGATAAATGAACTTTTCAAAGAAAAAGAAAAATTAGCACATCTCGAAGTTGGTAAAAAAGCACCAAACTTTGAAGCACCTAATACAGAAGGCAAAACCGTTAGTTTAGAAGACCTAAAAGGAAAGGTGACAATTATAGATTTTTGGGCAGCTTGGTGTGGTCCATGTCGTAGAGAAAACCCTAATGTCGTTAAAATATACGAACAATTTCATGATGATGGTCTTGAAATAATCGGAGTTTCTTTAGATGGTACACCGAGACAAAAAGATCCCAAACAAGCTTGGCTACAGGCTATTGAAAAAGACAAACTAACATGGAACCACGTCTCTAGCTTAAACTACTTTAATGATCCTGTGGCCCAACTTTATAATATTACTTCAATTCCTGCAACATATATTTTAGATGAAAGTGGTACAATAGTAGCTAAAAACCTAAGAGGTGTAGCATTAGAAAATACAGTAAAAAAGCTGCTAAACAAATAGGTTTATTAATGGTTGAGTTTGCCCATTTTATATAAAATAAACAAAATGATAATTGGAATTGCCAGTAATCCAATATGACCTAAATCTGTTTCAAAAAGACTTGGCATAAGTATTAAGGTAATTATATAACCTCCTACTGCTCCACCAAAATGGGCATCGTGGCCTATATTGCCAATTCGGTTTTTCATACCGTAAATGGAATATAATAGATAGCCTATTCCAAAAACATAACCTGGAATAGGAATAGGAATAAAGAACATATATAAGCTCATTTCTGGTTGCAAAAGGATAGCCGCATACAGAATTCCCGTAACAGCACCACTTGCACCAACTGCATTATACCAATATTCCTCTTTATGAAAATAGAGCGATAGCAAATTACCAAAGATTAAACTTGCCACATAAATTACCAAAAAATTAACGCTTCCTAATTGGGTAATAACTGCGTTTGCAAAAAAATAAAGTGTAAGCATATTAAACAGCAAATGTGTGGTATCTACATGAAGAAAACCAGAGCTAAACATACGTATTTGCTCACCTCGTCTAATATTCCCAACATTAAACTTATACTTTTCAAAAAACAAACGATCATTAAAACCTTTAAAAGAAATGATAACGTTAGCAGCGATAATAACTATAGTAACTAAATCTAAATTGTACATAAAATGAATCTATTGCGTCAAATATAATATATTTGCCATTGCTAAATTAATACTCTTCAATGCAGTTTATCGCCTATATTTTAATTTACCCTGTTTTATGGCTTATTTCTATTTTGCCTTTTAGATTATTGTACGCATTTTCAGATGTTTTGTACCTATTTGTTTACAAGATTTTTGGTTACCGAAAAACTACCGTAAAGGAAAACTTGAATTTGGTTTTTCCAAATAAATCTGAAGCCGAAATTAAATCTATAATGGATAAGTTTTACCATCACCTTTGCGACATGATTGTAGAAGCTATAAAATCACTCACCATTTCTAAAGCAGAAATGCAAAAACGATATAAATTTTCTAACGTAGACCTAATAAATAATCTCGCAAAAAAACAAAGAAGCATTGTATTAATGTGCGCGCATTACGGAAGTTGGGAGTGGATTTTTATTCTTCAAACATACATAAAGCACAAGGGATATGCGATATACAAACGATTGGCCAACAAACATTTTGATAGGTTGGTTAAAAGAATTAGAGCTAAATACAATTCTGATTTAATAACCACAAAAGAAACCTTTACCATACTCTACGAATCTAAGAAAAAAGGAGAACTAACAATCAACGGCTTTGCATCAGACCAGTCACCAAAAGCACATAAAGCATTTCATTGGAATGATTTTATGGGCATTAAGGTACCAATGCACACTGGTGCCGAAATGTTGGCTAAACGACTAGATATGGCTGTTGTTTTTTTTAAGGTAAAGCGTATTAAACGTGGCTATTACGAAACAACATTTGAAACCATAACAGAGCAACCAAATGAGTTTAAAGATTACGAAATTACAGATATCTTCTTCAAATTAGTTGAAAAACAAATTCTCGAAGCTCCACAGTTCTATCTATGGACACACAAACGCTGGAAACATAGAAATAAAGTTCCGAAAGAATTTCAATAATAAAAATTGAATTGGTTAAAGGTCAAACCAAACATCTACATTAGTAGCATTACAAGGTTTGGCAACGAGCGACTTATGAATAAATTCATTATTGCATTTTGAATATTCATAATCTCTTGCCCAATCCTCGTGGTTTTTAGAAAGCTGAATTATGCTATCACAAACAAACTCAATCTCAGCATTTGTAGTAGTTGGATGTATGGACATACGAATCCAACCTGGCTTTCGTACTAAATCACCAATAGATATTTCATTGGTCAATTCGTTTGAGGTTTTTTGGTCAACGTGTAATAAAAAGTGACCATAAGTACCTGCACAACTACAGCCTCCACGCGTCTGTACTCCAAACCTATCATTCAATAATTTCACTCCCAAATTATAGTGTAAATCATCAATATAAAAAGAAATGACACCTAGCCTTTCTTGATGCTGAGCTGCCAGAACATGAAGGTTTTCAATTGGTTTTAACCTTTCAAAAATAGTGTTGACCAGCTCATGTTCACGTTTCAGAATATTATCAACTCCCATTTGTACTTTCAAGTTGATAGAAAGTGCGGTTTTTATAGTTTGAAGAAAGCCTGGTGTTCCGCCATCTTCCCTATCTTCTATATTATCAATATACTTATGTTCTCCCCAAGGGTTTGTCCAACTCACTGTTCCTCCTCCAGGACAATCAGGTATCATGTTTTTATATAACTTTTTGTTGAAAACCAATACACCTGAAGTTCCTGGTCCTCCTAAAAATTTGTGTGGTGAAAAAAATATAGCATCTAACTGTGCATTTTCATCTTTTGGGTGCATATCAATTTCTACATACGGAGCAGAACATGCAAAATCTACAAAACACACTCCTCCATGTGTATGCATGAGTTTTGCGACCGCATGATGAGGATTTTGAATTCCGGTAACATTAGAGCCTCCAACAATAGAAGCGATTTTTATGGTACAATTTTTATATTCAATTAATAATTTTTCCAAATTTTCTAAACTGAAAAGTCCATCGTTATCTGGTGGAACAACTTCAACCTTACACATAGTTTCTAACCAAGAAGTCTGATTGCTATGATGCTCCATGTGCGAGATAAAAACCACAGGTCGCATTTCATCTGGTACATTGGTGTAATCTTTTAAATTTTCAGGAATCTTTAAACCAAGAATACGTTGAAATTTATTTACAACTCCAGTCATACCATTGCCAGAAACTATTAAAACATCATCTTCGTTACAGTTAACATGGTCTTTAATAATCTGCTTCGCTTTATGATATGCTTTGGTCATCGCTGTACCAGAAACCGTAGTTTCGGTGTGCGTATTGGCTACAAAAGGACCAAATTCATTACACAATTTATCTTCAATAGGTCTGTATAACCTGCCAGACGCAGTCCAATCAGTATAGATGATTTTTTGCTCACCATACGGAGATACAAATGTTTGGTCTTGCCCAATAATATGTTTTCTGAACTGACCAAAATAGGTTTCTAAGTCAGTAGATTTAGTTGATATTGTTTCAGAAATCATAAGTTGTTTTTTTTAGCTTATTACAATTTAAATTCTGTAATGTCTTCTTTGGTATCAAAAATATGAGGATAATGTACTATTATATTTCTTTTCATAAATTCTAAAGGAACATCTTCAAAATGACCATAATCATCAATATACTCCATAAAATGGTGTCCATCACTATTAAACTCTTGTAAACAAGCATTGTTATCTCCGTCAAAATCTAATGGAGCTAAATTTAATTTTTGGCACAAGGATTTATTAAATGCTGGTGAAATTTTAAGCCATTTATTATCTAAACAAACGTTTACCATGCCATGTGGTGTTAGCTCATTGGTACCAAATTTTTCAGTTAACCGTTCTACCGCAATGTGGTTCTTAACTTTACCAAGGTGTAGTCTTGCAGGTATTTCTAAAGCTCTAAGACAAGCAATTAAAAGTATTGATTTCTCAACACAATTTCCAGTGGTTTTACGAGCAATTTTACTTGCACGATAACTGTTTTCAGAAAGACTAATATTGTAAGGATCGTATTTCCAATGGTCACGGATCTTGGTGTATAAAGCAATGGCCTTATCTTTATTGGATATAGATTTACTTAAATATTCAGATACCAGTGTTTGGATAACATCATTTTCATAGTCGAAATAATATGAGGATTCCAAATATTTCATCTTTACATCTTAGGTTTTATTGTTTACAATATTCAATTAGCTACTCTAACTACAAAGGTATTAAATATTAGCAATAGCTTTAATTTCAGCAATAAAACGATCGGCTAAATCATCAGCTTCAGCTTGTGATTGTGCTTCTGTATATATACGAATAATTGGCTCAGTGTTACTTTTACGAAGGTGTACCCAACTTTCTGAAAAGTCAATTTTGACTCCATCAATTGTAGTCAACTTTTCATGGTTATAATTTGACTCCATTGTTTTCAAAATACCATCAACGTCTAATCCTGGTGTTAGCTGAATCTTCTTTTTACTCATATAATAATTTGGGTAAGACGCTCGTAATTCACTAACTTTTATTTTCTTTTCGGCCAATAAACTTAAGAACAAAGCCACGCCAACCAATGCATCACGTCCATAATGTAACTCAGGGTAAATTATGCCTCCGTTACCTTCACCTCCAATAACCACGTTGTTTTTCTTCATCAATTCAACAACATTGACTTCTCCTACTGCACTAGCTTCATAAGTTCCTCCATGCTTTTCAGTAACGTCTCTCAACGCTCTTGTTGAGCTCATATTACTTACGGTATTACCAGGATTTTTACTCAATACATAATCTGCACAAGCTACTAACGTATATTCCTCTCCAAACATTTCACCGGTTTCATCCATAAATGCCAAACGATCTACATCTGGATCTACCACAATCCCAAAATCTGCATGCTCATTAACTACTTCCTTAGCCAAAGCACCTAAATGTTCTTTTAATGGTTCTGGATTATGCGGAAAATGGCCTGTTGGCTCACAATATAATTTTACGGCTTCAACTCCCAAACGCTCTAATAAAAGCGGTATGGCAATACCTCCTGTAGAGTTTACGCCATCTACAACCACTTTAAAATCGGCTTCTTTAATCGCCTTTTTATTTACTAAGGGTAAATCTAAAACTTCATCAATATGCAAATCTATGTAAGCATCATTTATTGTTATTTTTCCTAAATCATCAACTTTGGAAAACTTCATATTGTTAGATTCAGCAATCTCCAATATTTTCTGACCTTCAGCACCATTCAAAAATTCTCCTTTAGCGTTCAAAAGCTTAAGTGCGTTCCATTGTTTTGGGTTATGGCTTGCAGTTAAAATAATGCCTCCATCAGCATGCTCCATTGGTACGGCAACCTCAACAGTTGGTGTGGTAGAAAGGCCTACATCAATGACGTCTATTCCTAAACCAACTAAAGTGTTCATTACCAAATTCTGAATCATCTCTCCAGAAATTCGAGCATCTCTTCCTACTACAACTCTGTAGTTCTCTTTATTGCGTTGTTGTTTTAACCATGTGCCATAAGCTGCAGCAAATTTTACTGCATCAATTGGAGTTAGGTTTTCTTCAACTATACCACCAATAGTACCTCTAATT
>OLHK01000116.1_pt1 | contig 25991 bp, 15 predicted proteins | sample 1609371 | NCBI WGS metagenome assembly OLHK01 (sample SAMN05416779, study PRJEB24817) | seawater metagenome | isolation source: Sea water | place: Canada:Atlantic | collected 2013-11
TACGAGATTTCTGCCTGTCTCGTGGGCTCGGAGATGTGTATAAGAGACAGAGATCGAGAAGTGCACTGAACAGTTGAATGCTGCGGTTAGTGAACGGGACGAAGGGAAAGTTCGTGAAATCGCCCATGTTCTGAAGAGTGTTTCAGGGACATTTGGTGCCACGCGCCTTTATGAGTCATCAACGCGTATCGAACAGGCTGCGATTGAAGAAAAGGCTTGTCACAATTTGGCTTTGATAGATCACCATTCGAAAACGGTGGGTGATACTGTATTGGCGTTCACTGAATTGAATTCTAAAAGCTGAATGTATTTGGTTTATCAACAAATAGCTGCTATCGCCTTTCTCTCCTGAAATTTCCTCAACCCTAATACCCCGGTTTTATTAGACCTATCGTTTCGCATTTTGAAATACAGCGACCATTTTGATTTGCAAAATGCAATTCAAAATGCAATCCGGCCTCAAAACCCCTCCGAAATTTCATAAGCCTTTGTATTTCCTTTGAAAACTATTTTGGCCCTCTTTTTGCAATTCGCAATCAATTGTGTGTGCCAATATGAGGGCTCTGCGAATGGCGCTTTCTTTTACTAGAACAAACTTGAATTCCGAAGTTGTCGAAAAGGCGCTCGTTGCGAATGGCGATACTATCTCCATGTCTGAGCCCGGGACAGTCAAACTTTATTCCAATCCCGGTGATGTTCAAAGCGCTTTAAGAGAAGGTTCCGATTTAATTCTTTCCGTGGATGGCCACGAGATCGTGCTGAAAGATTTTTATCTATCCGAAGTCAACATCCTTCAACTGAGCGATGACAATCTCGGAATGATCTGGGATACCGCCGTGTACCCAACCGAGAGCTCAGGGTTCGTTCCAATGGACTTCATCCCTGTGACCGGTGACGGCGCGGCCGGAGCTTTAGTGGCCGGTTCGACTGGGGCTGCAGGATTTGGCAGTGTCGCGCTCGGAACGTTAGCAGGCGTTGCCGGGTTGGCTAGCCTTGGATTGGCTGCATCCAGTTTTAATAGTGATAGTTCTCCGAGCAGTCGCGCCCGCTCTAATCCTGAACCTGAACAGCCTTCCCGACCTGCAACGACGGCCACGCCGATTCTCGACAGCTTCTCTGATACAGGAAGTGAGGGGGATGGTCTGACCAGCAACTCACAACCTACGCTAAGAGGGGTAGGGGCAACGTCGGGTGATACTGTTACTCTTTACGACACCGATGGCACTACCGGTATAGGTACGTCAATCGTTGCTGTGAACGGTACATGGTCGGTAACACCGGACGCGCCTTTGACGGAAGGTTCTCACAGCCTATCCGTCACCATGACGGACGCGGCCGGCAACGAAAGTGATCCATCGGCTACTTTGTCGCTGGTCATCGACACTACGGCACCGGATGCTCCATCAACTCCTGTTCTTGACTCAAGCTCCGATTCTGGAACTGAGGGCGACAACATCACCAACGACACCCGGCCGGCCATCACTGGATCTGGCGCAACTCCGGGTGACGCAGTCACGTTGTACGATACCGATGGCACGTCTGTGCTTGGTACCGCCATGGTAGCAGGCGACGGCACCTGGTCGGTCACTCCGGATGCGCCATTGAGCGAAGGCTCGCATGATCTATCAGTGACGATGACGGACGGCGCTGGCAACCAAGGTCTGCCATCGCCGGCTCTAAGGCTGGTGATTGATACCAATGCACCGGGCACCTCAACACCGGTTCTGGAAGCCGACTCGGATACAGGTGTCAAAGGTGACAACGTGACCAGTGAGGCCCAGCCGGTGCTAAGCGGCTCCGGAGCAACCGCCGGCGAGACGGTCACACTTTATGACACGGATGGGATGACCGTGCTGGGAACTGCAACCATAGCGGTTGATGGTACCTGGTCAGTTACACCCGATGCTCCCTTATCCGAGGGAGCTCACGATCTGTCGGTGAGCATGACTGACGAGGCTGGTATTGAAGGGGTAGCTTCAGCGCCTTTGACGGTAGTGATTGACACAACCGCACCGGATGCCCCAGGCAATGCGCCTGTACTGGATTCAGCCTCCGACTCTGGTGTGCAAGGCGACAACATTACTAACGATACTCAGCCAGCTATCACAGGGTCGGGCGGAAATCCGGGCGAGACGGCCACGCTATACGGTACCGATGGAACCACTATTCTGGGAATAGGAACGGTAGCTGCCAATGGCACCTGGTCGGTCACTCCAGATGCACCATTGTCCGAAGGCTCTCACGACCTTTCCGTCACGATGACGGATGCAGCCGGTAACGAGAGTGATCCGTCTTCTGCACTGACATTGGTAGTCGATACGACAGCGCCGGATGCACCGTCGGCTCCTGTTCTGGATTCAGGCTCCGATTCCGGAACTCAGGGTGACAACACCACCAATGACACTCAGCCGGCTATTACTGGCTCAGGTGCAACACCAGGCGACGCTGTTACGCTTTACGACACCGACGGCACAACGGTCCTTGGTACCACTACGGTTGCCGGTGACGGCTCCTGGTCAGTGACTCCTAATGCGCCTTTATCCGAAGGCTCTCACGACCTTTCCGTCACCATGACAGATCCAGCCGGTAACGAGAGTGATCCGTCCGCTGCCCTGACATTGGCGATTGATACTATAGCGCCGGATGCTCCATCGGCTCCTGTTCTGGATTCAGGGTCCGACTCAGGAACTCAGGGCGATGACATCACCAACATCACCCATCCAGCTATCAGTGGCTCAGGTGCAGCACCGGGTGACACGGTCACGCTCTACGACACCGACGGCACCACCGTTCTGGGAACTGGAACGGTAGCGGTCGACGGCACCTGGTCGGTCACTCCAGACGCACCGTTGTCCGAAGGCCCCCATAGCCTGTCGGTGACCGTGACTGACTCCGCTGAAAACGAAAGCGCGGCATCAGTCGCGTTGACCGTGACCATTGACACCACAGGTCCCTCTATCACAGAGAGTGTGTCCTCGGTTTCCGAGGAGGGCCTAACCGGTGGTGCAGCGGACACCAATGGTTCTCCGACCGACAGCACCGATGCTACCTCTGCCAGCGGTACCATGGAGTTCAGTGATGCCTCAACAATTACGGAGGTAGCCGTAACCGGCCCGACCGGTATAGCGGCAGCAGGGGAGACCGTCAACTGGACAGGTTCGTTTGATGGTAATGCCTACACACTAACCGGAGCGACGATCAGCGCAGGGACGATCGCGACGTTAACCGTTAATACGGCTGGCGAATATAGCTTCGCACTGGCTCAGTCACTCGACCATCCAGAGCAATTCATTGAAGCCATACTATCCCTCGAGTTTACTGTAGAAGCGACCGATTCAGCGGGTAACGTGAACAGCACGGGTGCTCTGTTCGTCAATGTTGAGGACGACATGCCGGTAGCCGCAGAGTCTGTCGTTCATGACGTAGTGGCAACCAACACGCCCATTAGCGGCTCGTTTGTGGATACGTTCGGTGCCGATGGAGGGCACCTGTCGTCGGTGACTGTTGACGGTTACACCTTTGAATACGACTCTGATGCGAACTCAGTGTCTGCGTATGGTTCATCGGATACCGTTTCAGAGTTCTCTGAAGCTGACTTCAATGCCGGCTCCGGTGAACTGACCGTCACGACACTGAAAGGCGAGACGCTCCTCATCAACGTCAACGACGGAACCTACCAATACAACCATACGGGCGTGGCTCAATTACCGGAAGAGACGCCGGTCGCGCCAGTAGTGTCTCTCGGGGATACCAACAGCTTGTTGGGGCTGGTCGGCGTTGGGGCTTTGGGAGTGGTTAATTTCGCGGAAAGTCAGGAATTTTCGGCGGTAGATGACAATAGCGATATCAACTCGGTAACCATTACCTACACAGCCATAAGTGTCAGTGTCGGAGGTGGGTTTAACGTTGTCGGCGCCCAGGATATGGCGAGCGAGTTGGGCATAAGCTTCACATTGGATGACCTGGGTGTGCTTGACCTTACTGGCTCCATCACGGTGACAGCCGACGATGGCGGAACTATAAGCAATCTTGCGCTGAACGAATTTCTGGGCGCAATATATCTTGACTCCGGCGTTCTGTCTCTGGGAATTGGAACCAGTCTGACCATCGCAGCGTCGGACAGCGCCGGGAATACGGACAGCTTTACCCGAAGCGACCTGGCGGATCTTGGACTCATGCAGACCGACGCCCCTGATTATCTCGTTGTAGGGGACAGTGGTGATAATGCGTTGAACGGCACTGGAAACGCCGACCGGCTGTACGGTTATCAAGGCAATGATTCACTGACGGGACTCGGCGGCAGCGACATTCTTCGGGGTGGTGACGGTAACGACACCCTTGACGGCGGGGCTGGTAACGACATCCTGATTGGCGGTGCAGGTAACGACACGTTGTCAGGTGGCGATGGCCTCGACGTGTTCCGTTGGGAGTCCGGCGACGAATCGTTGCCTGCCTCACCCCAAACAGACACAATTTCCGACTTTACGTTTGCCCCCGTATCAGCGGGCGGCGACACCCTGGATCTGGCCGACCTTCTTCAAGGGGAAGGCCGCATTGGAATGGATCCGGGCAATCTGGCCAATTACCTTCACTTTGAGTGGAACGCATCCGCAACGACCATTTCGAGGGTTGGCAGACAAACGTGAAAAATAGCCCAAAAACACTCCCAACCTATTGAACTACCGTTTTTTTGGTCACCCGAACCCGAGTTCATGTCATTCTGACCGATAAAAGTAACTCAGCCTTGTTGTCGGCCCCGCAGACTCTACTCGACTGGGGACTGACCTTAGCGGATGCGGATTGCCTGGAAGACGCCGTGCCGAAGACCCGGCTGATGTCGAGTGAAGATGCTACGGTGTTGTGGGGCGCTCGGCACCAGCTTTTTAAAAGCCGGTCGCCGGTCACAACAGACAGCAAGGGTGTCTGCCAGGGCGACAATACGCTGAGGGCCTCCGGTCTCTGAAGAAGCGAGGAGTTACCTGTCTCAGTGAAAGGAGAAGTTCCTTAGCTGGCCTCGGAATCCGCGTGATGTTGCCTATTGATCTGGTGCAAACCTGGCTAATGTGTAACTGACGCTTGTCTATATGATTAGCTTGCGATTTACTGTTACTGAATCGTCAATAGCAGGACAGTGACATGGCCCCGCACTCCCCTCGAGATCAGTTTCCTCTCACCAATGCCCGGGTAGCAAGGCGCTGGCGTAAGTTGTTGGATGAGCGCCTGAAAGATTTGGGGGTTACCCAAGCTCGCTGGTTCACCATGGTCTGCCTGCAGCGTGGTGGTGGAGGATTGACCCAGCGGGAGTTAGCCCGCTTGATGACCATCGAGAATCCGACATTGGTCCGCCTGCTTGACAGCCTCGAGGAGCAGGGTCTGATTGAGCGCCGGCCCAGTGAGCGTGATCGGCGCGCCAGGCTGCTTTATCTTACCAATGCCGGTGAGCACTTTATGAGCGAACTGAATGAGCGGGCGAATGTCTTGCGAGAGGAGATGCTGAAAGGCATTGAAAATACCGACCTGGAAGTCGCCCTGCGTGTTTTTGAGCGGGTTATGGAAAATTCCGCCAACCTCAAAAATTCCTGAATCCGAGACATTTTTCAGGCAGCGAGCGAGAAGATTAGAACTGGAGCGTTCTGCACATTACACCGTTGCAGGACAATTCCATCACGGCTAGCTGTCAATCATTACTTGTGTTACGTTTAGTTTATACTGAACAGATTGAACAAGTTGTGCGGACAGCCGTCTCATCATTTCTGGCCGGCGACCAAAAAGTCGCCGTACGGAAGGTATGTCAGCATCCGGGAGCAAGTTCTTTTACATCCGGTTCAACCCAGCTTTGACAGAGGAATCTTCAGTGAAATCTGGATGTTGCAGAAAGCGTTACCGGAATTGGTGCTCAGGTCTGTTACTGGGTTCTCTTGTGACATCAGCTTCCGCTGAAGGCCTGCTGTCCCTGAAAGTGGAAAACGATGCGTTTTCCGCCGGCGGCGATGGTCAATATACCAACGGCGTAGAGGTGATCTGGGCCTTTGAGCCCGCCGATCAACACTGGACCCGTCGTCTTGCGGATATTATTCCGGGCTGGTCTGGCAGTAGTCTTGCCGGCGCAACGTACCGGCTGGGGCAACAGATGTATACGCCGGAAGATATAGAGGTTGAAGCGCTTATTAAAGATGACCGTCCCTATGCCGGCCTTTTGTTTGGCGGGATTTCGCTACTAAGCGAAAGGGAGCTCGGTGGTTTGCGTTTGACAGACAGCCTGCATATCGACGTGGGCATCGTAGGCCCGGCCTCCGGCGCTGAGGTGGGTCAACGAAATTTCCATGAACTTATTGCGGCAGACAAGCCGAGGGGTTGGGATAACCAGCTTGATAACGAGCCAGTTATCAATTTCGGTTATGAACGTGCCTGGTTTATGAAGCAAAACTTCTCTGGGCTGACCATTGAATATGGGCCGTCTGCCGGGTTTGCGCTCGGCAACCTGTATACCTACGCTTCCGGCGGCCTGGGGTTTCGTTTGGGAGAGGGGCTTGAGCGTAGTTTCGGCATTCCGTCAGTCGCTCCTGCACAAGGCGGGCAATCCTCTTTTCGGCGGGATCAGGGCTTTAGCTGGTACGTCTTCGCTGCCGTTGAAGGGCGCTATATGGCGCACAACCTGCTGCTCGACGGCAACAGTTTCGAGGACAGCCACTCCGTTGATAGTCGCGAATGGGTTGGCGACGCCCAGGTGGGTGCGGCATTGACCTGGGATCGCTGGCAGATCGCTTACACCTACCTGTGGCGAAGCGAAGAATTCAAGGAAAAGGACGGCGTCGATCAGTTTGGATCGATCGTTCTGTCTACCTGGTTATAAACGAAGGCATGGATCGAACGGTTTTTGAGTCTTTGGCCCATTCAGAGGTTAGTTATATGGAAACAGAGAAGAGTTTGATGGTGCGTCTATTTGGGGCCCGCATGCTGCCCATGTGGTTGGCGGTTCTTTTGCTGGCTGGTTGTGACAACTCCTCCGGTCAGACAAAGGCTGAACGGTCTGCGCCGCCGCCTCCAGAAGTCGGCGTTGTTGAGGTGCAGCCGCAGCGTGTGAATCTTTCAATGGAACTGCCGGGCAGAACCGCCGCTTACCGTATCTCGGAAGTGAGGCCGCAAGTCACGGGCATTTTGCAGGAGCGCTTGTTTGAACAGGGCGCCCAGGTCAAAGCAGGTGAGGTCCTCTACCAGATCGACCCCAACCGATACCGTGCTGCCCATCAGCGGGCCCAGGCAGAACTGGAGCGCGCACAGGCCGAATTGCGACAGGCGCAGCGGGAGTGGGCACGTACGTCAGACTTGTTTGAGAAGAATGCGGTCAGCAAGCGTCAACGTGATGAAGCGCTATCGGCCTTGGAGGCAGCCCGGGCGGATGTCTCCCGATCCCAGGCGATGCTCGAAACGGCGGGTATCGAGCTGGCGTATACCGAGGTCAAGGCTCCCATCGCCGGGCGCATTGGCCCGACACTGTACACGGAGGGTGCGCTGGTGACCGCCAATCAACCCCAGATCCTGGCGCGCGTTGTGCAGCTTGATCCCATGTATGTCGATATTCAGCTACCGGTCGAAAAACTGGCTCGAATTCGGTCGTCTCTGAAGGAGGGCGCGGCTTCTGAGGCCGGCCCAAATGAAGCCGAGACTGTTTTGTTGCGCGAAGACGGCACCCCCTATCCGCATAAGGGACGCGTTGACGTTACGGATGTAACCGTCAACCAAAGCACCAGTTCTGTCACGGTGAGAGCCGTCTTCCCCAATCCGGACGAAGACCTTCTGCCTGGAATGTACGTGCGCGTTCGTCTGAGTGAGGGAGTTCGGGAGAACGCCATTCTGGCGCCGCAGCAGGGCGTGAGCCGTAATCCGCAAGGAGAGGCCACCGCGTTGCTGGTCAACCCGGAGGGTGAAGTTGTCGCCCGCCAGTTAGAGGCAGAGCGGGCCATTGGTGCATTCTGGCTGGTGGAGAAGGGGTTGGAACCGGGAGATCGTCTCATCGTCTCCGGTCTGCAGAAGGTTAGGCCAGGAGCCAAGGTGAAGCCGGTTGCCGCAGATATTCCATTACATCCCACCCAAAACCAGCAAGCCAGTGGCACGAATAGTCCGAAGAAGAACGCCTCCGACGAGGAGGGCCCCGCACAATGATCAATTTCTTCATTTCCAGGCCCGTTTTTTCCTGGGTTCTGGCCATTGTCGCCATGCTGGCGGGTATCATGGCGATCTTCGTTTTGCCGGTCCAGCGGTATCCGTCGGTGGCACCGCCGGCGGTGGAAATTCAGGCCGATTATCCTGGCGCCTCGGCGGACACCGTGTCCAATACGGTGGTTCAGGTCATTGAACAAGAGATGACCGGCCTCGACAATCTGCTCTATATGGGGTCGACAGCGGATTCCTCAGGCCACGCTACGGTTACTCTCACCTTTGCGGCGGGCACCGATCCGGACATTGCCCAGGTCCAGGTGCAGAACAAGCTCAAACTGGCGGAACCGCGACTCCCGGAAGTGGTGCGCCAGCAGGGGATCAGCGTCGAGAAATCCAGCACCAGCTTTCTGATGGTAATGGCATTCGTCTCTACCGACGGTCGCCTCAGCAAGCTGGATATCGCCGATTTTATCAGCTCCGAGTTAGCCGAACCCATTGGACGGGTAACAGGTATCGGCAGCGTGCAGGTTTTCGGCTCTGAATATGCGATGCGGATTTGGCTGGACCCTTCGGCGTTGACCAATTACGGCCTGACCGTCGCCGACGTGAGCGCCGCCATCGAGGCGCAAAACGCCCAGGTCACCGCCGGCCAGCTCGGCGGGCTGCCCGCGGTCGAGGGCCAGCAGCTCAATGCCACGGTCACCGCCCAGACCTTGCTCACCTCAACCGAAGAGTTCCGCAACATCCTGCTCAAGAGTATGCCCGACGGGTCCCGGGTGCGCCTGGGGGATGTTGCCCGCGTTGAGCTGGGCGGCGGTGCAGTCCAGATTGACACTTTCTACGATGGCGAGCCGGCTGCCGGCCTTGGCATCAATCTGGCGCCGGGTGCCAACTCGCTTGCGGTCACAGAGGCTGTTAAAGCGCGGCTCCAGGAGCTCGAGCCCTATTTTCCGGAAGGGGTGGAAATTCGGTATCCCTACCAGACGGCCCCTTTCGTGGAGGCCTCCATCGACGCGGTGGTCACAACCATCATCGAGGCAATCGCCCTGGTGGTCCTGGTCATGCTCGTATTTCTCCAGAGTTGGCGGGCTACCCTGATACCAGCGATCGCAATCCCGGTGGTGCTGCTGGGCACGTTTGCGATCATGGCGGCCTTCGGCTTTTCCATCAACATGCTCACTCTCTTCGGTCTCGTATTGGCGATCGGCCTTCTGGTGGATGACGCCATCGTGGTGGTGGAGAACGTCGAGCGGGTGATGCATGAGGACGGCCTGGGCCCGATGGAGGCGACGCGTAAGTCCATGGGGCAGATTGCCAGCGCGCTGATTGGCATCGGTGTGGTGCTGTCTGCTGTTTTTATTCCGATGGCCTTCTTTCCGGGCTCCACGGGGGCAATCTATCGACAGTTTTCTTTGAGTATTGCCGGTGCCATGGTGCTTTCGGTGCTGGTGGCTCTGATTCTGAGCCCCATGCTGTGTGGTCGGATACTCAAGCCCACGCACGAAAGAACCTTGCTGCAAAAGCTGTTCGGCTGGTTTGAAGCAGGCCTGGGGCGGCTGACCCGGGGCTATGTCCGGCTGGTTGGCCATACGGCGCGCCACGCCTGGCTCTACACATTGGCGTTCCTGGGCATCGTTGTCCTGGTGGCCGTTCTCTTTGTGCGGTTGCCCGGCGGGTTCCTGCCCGCGGAGGACCAGGGGTTCGTCGTGTTGCAGTATCAGTTGCCCTCCGGTGCGACCCAGCAGCGCACAATCGATACCATTGAGGTTATCGAAGATTACCTTATGGAGCAGGATGAGGTGCAGGGCCTCTTCACAATCGCGGGTTTCAGCTTCGCTGGCCGGGCGCAGAACGCGGGACTGGCGTTCGTCAATCTCAAGCCATGGAGTGAGCGCGATCCCGAGACGCAAAGCGCCGGCGCCATCATTCAGCGGGCGAACCGGGCGCTTGCCGGGCTGGTGCGTGATGGGCGGGCTTTTGCTTTCAATTTGCCACCGATACCGGAATTGGGGCAGGCCCTGGGCTTTGAATTGCGCTTACAGGATCGGGGTGCCATCGGGCATGAAGCGCTCATGGCAGCGCAAGGTCAATTGCTGCAGTTGGCGGCCGAAAGCCCCGTGCTGGCGAGTGTGCGTCCCAACGGTTTGGCGGACAATCCCCGCTACAAAGTGGACATTGATCACGAAAAGGCACAGGCCCTTGGCATAGAGTTGTCCGAGATCAGTCGACTTCTGTCGGTGACCTGGGGCTCGCAATACGTTAACGATTTTCTCCATGAGGGGCGGGTCAAGCGGGTCTATGTTCAGGGTGATGCCCCTTTCCGGATGCTGCCTGAGGATTTTGAGGCGTGGTATCTGCGAGCCGCTAACGGAGAGATGACCCCGTTGAGCGAAGTGACGAACGGACGCTGGGAGTATGGCTCACCGCGCCTTGAGCGTTTCAACGGTGTTCCGTCCCGCCAGATTCAGGGTGAGCCGGCACCGGGGTACAGTACCGGTGAGGCCATGGCGGAGGTCGAACGTTTGATCGCTCAACTCCCGGACGGTGTGGCCGGAGCCTGGAGCGGCCTGTCCTATCAGGAGCGCCAGGCCGGTGCCCAGGCATCCCTGCTTTACGCGCTGTCGGCACTGGTGGTGTTTCTGGCGCTCGCCGCGCTCTACGAAAGTTGGACCATACCCATTTCCGTGATGCTGGCGGTGCCCTTGGGCGTACTCGGGGCGGTACTTGCAGCGATGGTCCGCGGGCTTCCTAACGACGTCTTCTTTCAGGTTGGCATACTGACCACCGTCGGTGTGACTGCGCGCAACGCTATACTTCTGGTGGAGTTTGCTCGAGCGCTCGAGGATCAGGGAATGAAGCTGATAGAGGCAACCAAGGAAGCGGCGCGAGTGCGCTTGAGGCCGATTCTGATGACATCGGTTGCTTTCGGCATGGGTGTGTTGCCGCTTGCTTTCGCCAGTGGAGCCGGTGCAACCACCCGTATTGCGATAGGAACGGCGGTTCTCGGCGGCATGATTTCGGCAACGATACTGGCGACGTTCTTTATTCCACTGTTCTATGTGGTGGTCCGCCGTATCACGGATTTTCTGAGTGGCTCCAGAGACCAGGATGACTCGGCTGCGGCCGCTCCCGGAGGTGCAGGCGGAGGTATGACTGATGATCGTTAAGGTATTGCTGGCCACTGTGATTGCGTTGTCACTTGGTGGCTGCTCACTCGCGCCGACTGTTGAGAAACCCGAGCCATCAGTGCCGGAAAACTGGACGTCCGCACGACTTTCGGCGGACGAGGAACTCCCCCTGGACTGGTGGCGTGGCTTTGGCGATCCGGCGCTTGTCACCCTTGTTGAAGAGGCGCTTGGTGCCAACAGCGACCTGCAACTTGCTGCTGCCAGGGTCGCCGAAGCACGGGCGCGCCTTACCGGGCAGCAGGCGGAACAATATCCGCTTCTGGAGGTAGAGGGCTCTGCGGTGCGCCAGGGGCCGAGTGAGGAGGTGGTCAACAGCGCTGGTGGTGGTCAACCCTTCAACGATATCCAGGTCGGTGGGGTGCTATCGTACGAGCTGGATCTTTGGGGGCGGCTTGCGAATGCCAGCGAAGCAGCCCGGGCGCGTCTCCTGGCCAGTGCAGCGAATCGCGAGGCCGTGCGACTAGCCGTGATTGGTGAGGTAGCCAATGGTTACTTCAATTTGCGTGCGCTTGATCGTCAGATCGACATCACCGAACGCACCGTGTCATCCCGCCGCGAATCGGTCGCCCTGCAACGGGCCCGGTCCGAAGGAGGCGAGGTTAACGAGTTGGTCCTGCGGCAGGCTGAAGCCGAGCTTGCAGCCGCTGAATCCGAACTTCCGAGGCTTCGCCAGCAGCACGCCCTTCAGCGAAACGCCTTGGCAGTGCTTCTGGGGCGAGATCCACAACAGATTGTACGGAGTGATATTTCCGTGGCGGATACCATTGGTGAGATGAATGTTCCGGGCAGCGTCCCTGCCGGCCGGCCGGCGGATCTGATGGTCCGCCGACCTGACATTGCGGCAGCCGAACAGGAGTTGATAGCGGCCAACGCCGAAATCGGTGTTGCCCGGGCGGCGTTCCTGCCCAGGATTTCGTTTGAGGGCCTGCTGGGCCTGCGAAGTGCCTCCGGTGGCGACTTGTTCCAGGGCTCCGCATCCACTTGGCAGTTGGGCGGCTCGTTAGTCGGCCCGTTGCTGGACTTTGGGCGTTCCGAGGCACTGGTCAATCAGGCGGAGGCGCGTCAACGCCAGGCCCTGATTGCGTATCGTCAGGCCATTCAGGTGGCGTTTCGGGAGGTGCTCGACGCTATGGCCGGGGTGCGTGGTACCGAAGATCGCTTGGAAGCGCAGGCCCGGCAGGTAGCAGCACTGCGAAGCACAACTAAACTTGCGCGATTGCGCTTTGAGGGGGGCGCGTCCAGTTACCTGGAGGTGCTGGACGCTGAACGAAGCCTGTTTACAACCGAACTTGATCTCGTGGAAACGCGGCGTGATCAATTGCAGTCAACGGTTAATTTGTATCGAGCTCTGGGCGGGGGTTGGCAGAGTTCGTTACAATCTTCTGATTATGCAAACACTGACTGATTCAGACAGGCGTTTTATTGAGCGCCTCGGTCTTCAGGCTCAATCTGAAGGCTTTTCCCGCATCGCTGGCCAACTTTGGGCGACACTTATCGTGTCGGATGGTCCCGTCAGCTCATCGCAGCTTGTGGATACGTTGCGCGTCAGTAAGGCGAGCGTCAGTACGAATACGTGCTTTCTTGAAAGACTCGGCATTGTTGAACGTCGAACAATGCCGGGTGAACGCCAGGATTTTTTCGCGATTCGTCCCCATCCTTACGCTGCCTTGGTGGAAGGGCAGATAAAACGGCTCGAGGCCAGAAAGGAGGTGATTGCCGAAGCCAAGGCAACCATTACCAATGAACAAACGCTTGCCAAGCTGACTGATCTCGATCAGTTCTACACTCTGTATTATGAGAGCTCCAAAGACCTTCTGAAGCAGCTGAAATCTCAAGTCCGAGGTCATAAAACAAAATAAAACCAAAGGAGTAGGCTCGAGCTTCATCCGGGCCTGAATGAAACGCTGGCTATGTCAGAGCAACCCCCGTCGGTGTTACTGAAAGGAGGGCCTGGACCGTTCTCACCGTTTGGAATGCCTTGTCAACGGTTCTAAACAAAGCAGGCTCGTCAATTTGTCTCTTGCAAACCTACCTACTGATAGGTAAATTACGTGTCGTATGCTTAATGACCAACAGAGGTAATCAATGAAAATTTACGACACTGAAGGCTTTCCCAACCCGCTACGGGTTCGCATCGCCCTGGCAGAAAAAGGCGCAACGAATAAGGTGGAATTCGTCCCGGTCGATGTCATGGGTGGGGAGCACCGTTCCGATGCGTTCAAGACGAAAAACCCGGATGCCACCGTGCCCATGCTGGAACTTGACGACGGCACCTGCATCGCCCAGTGCAATGCCATCACTGAATATATCGACGGTGTCTTTGATGGTCCGTCCCTTATGGGTACAACCCCAGCGGAGCGTGCCCGTATCGCAATGATGAATCTGCGGGCAGAAAACGGTCTGATGAATGCCGTGGGTGCCTATTTCCATCACGCGACCCCGGGGCTTGGTCCGGATCTGGAAACCTGGCAGTGTGCTGAATGGGGTAATAAACAGAAAGAAATTGCCAGCGCAACCATGGCCTACCTTGACAGCGTTCTGGCGGACAATGAGTTTCTCGCAGGCGACAGCTTCTCGGTCGCAGACATCACCGCCTTTGCCGGCCTGGGGTTTGCGGATTTCGCGAAGGTTGACATTCCCGAGTCCCTGACCAATCTCCAGGCCTGGCGCGCAAAAGTCGCAGCCCGTCCTTCAATTGCCGGGTAATCCGAAACCTTCGGATTTAATGTAAGCGCTGAAAACATGAAGGGCACAAAAGGGAGGAATAACATGGAGATCAATGCAGATTTCTCCAAACCGGTGGTTATGCATTCCGACCAGATTGAATGGCAGCCCTCGCCCATGAAAGGGGTGGAGCGGCGCATGCTGGACCGGATCGGGGACGAAGTTGCCCGCGCCACGACCATCGTGCGTTATGCGCCGGGCAGTCATTTCTCGGCGCATACCCATACCGGTGGAGAAGAATTCATCGTACTCGATGGCGTGTTCCAGGACGAGCACGGTGACTTCCCTGCTGGCACCTACGTGCGCAACCCCCCAACCACGTCACATATTCCGGGCTCTGAAACGGGCTGCACGATATTTGTGAAACTGTGGCAGTTCGACCTGGCCGACCGCACCCAGTTCAGCAAGAATATGGAGGCCGAGCTGGGCGCCCCAGTGGGCGGCGTTGCCACCGCAAAGCTGCATGAGGACGATCGTGAGATCGTGACCTACAGCCAGCTCGATGCGGGGGCGACACTGACCTCTGAGGCGCCCGGCGGAATCGAACTGCTGGTGGTCGAAGGTTCGGCTATCAGGGATGGCGAGGTGCTGGCCAGGCATGACTGGCTGCGCCTCCCTGAAGGACACAGGTTGTCCGTGACGGCCGGGGACGACGGCGCCAAGATCTGGATGAAAACGGGGCACCTGCGATTTGCCGGGGCACCGAGGGTATAAGCCCGGCAATAGCGGGATTGAAAAGGCAGACAGGTGAACAACCATGAACCGTGATACCAGAACAGCCCTGATGGATCTTGCCGAGCACACCGTCCGGTCACGGGGCTTTGACGGGTTCAGCTACGCGGATCTGGCCGAGGCCATCGGCATTCGAAAGGCCTCGATCCATTATCATTTCCCCACCAAGGCGAAGCTCTCCGAAGCCTTGATCGAGCGCTATCAGACCAGTCTGCAGCAGGGTCTGACCGAGATAGACGCAGCCCATGCCAGCGCTGGCGCGCGCCTCAAGGCACTCATTGCCCTGTACCGCGGGGCGTTGCATGATGGCCAGACCGTGTGTCTGTGCGTTGCCTTTTCGACCTGCCGCGAAAGCCTGTCCGACACCGTGATTGCCAGAGTCGGCGCCGTTCGCGCAATGGTTCTGCAGTGGATTACGGCAACGTTTGAACTGGGACAAAGGGATGGATCCGTCTCGGCCATCCTGGGTCCCGCCGATGAAGCGCAGGCGACCCTGGCGATGCTGGAAGGGGCCCACCTTGCCGCGCGCACCGAAGAAGACCTCGCCGTGTTTGATGCCGCAACGCGACTGCTGCGCGCCCGCTGCCAGTAACGACGGGACAGGAATCGCGCTTTGATGTACAGAATCGCTACGCAAATTGACTCATAACGAGCGAAAAGGAGCAAACAGATGATGAGCACCCTGAAAACAGCACTGGCAGCAGCCACGCTGTCACTCACTGTTGCAAGTACGCAGGTACTGGCAGAAACGCAAACCAGAACCATCGAGTATCAAGTCGGCGACGAGACCTTCACCGGCTACATGGCCTGGGATGATGAATTCGGGCAAAAGCGTCCGGGGGTTCTGGTGGTCCATGAATGGTGGGGGCACAATGAATTTGCCCGGAATCAGGCAGAACGACTTGCCTCGGCCGGCTATACGGCGTTTGCGCTGGATATGTATGGCTCTGGCAAACAAGCCGACCATCCCGATACCGCCCAGAAGTTCATGCAGGAAGCCACTCGGGACATGAGTCAGGTCAAGGCGCGCTTCATGAAGGCGATGGACATCCTGAAGAACCACGAAAGTGTTGATGCGTCCCGAATTGCGGCACAGGGTTATTGTTTTGGCGGCGCCGTGGTTCTCAACATGGCGCGCATGGGCGTCGATCTGGACGGCGTTGTCAGCTTCCACGGCGCGCTCGGCAGCCCCCTCACGGCTGAACCCGAGTCCGTGAAAGCCAGGATCCAGGTGTACACCGGCGGTGCCGACAAGCTGGTCCCCTCGGATCAGGTCGCGGGCCTGGTCAAGGAGATGCAGGATGCCGAAGTCGACCTGACACTGGTGAGCTTTCCCGGAGTACTGCACTCATTCACCAACCCAGGCGCCGACAAGATCGCCGAGGAGTTCGGCATGCCGGTTGGTTATGATGAAGAGGCTGCCAGCCGTTCCTGGGATGGCACCATGCGTTTCTACAAGGCCATCTTCACCCAGTAACACAAGCGAGTGCAAACAAACCGAAACCGGCAGTATTTACAGTGAATTCTGGAACACCAACCGAAAAGCATGATGAGGTGCAACATGGCAACTGAGAGTTTACCACTGTTCGATGGAGACAATCGTCCAGGCTACAAGTCGCTGGGCAACTCGGGGCTGTTCGTATCCGAACTGTGCCTGGGCACCATGACCTTCGGCGGCGATGAGGACATCTGGGGCCTGATCGGCCAGTTGCAGCAGGAACAGGCCGACGAACTCGTGAAGATCGCCCTGGAGGCGGGGATCAACTTTATCGATACCGCCAACATCTATGGTTTCGGCGCCAGTGAGCGCATCGTCGGCCAGTCCCTGAAGAATCTCGGCGTTCGCCGCGAAGATGTGGTGCTGGCGACCAAGGTGCTTGGCCCCATGGGGGCTGGCCCCAATGCCCGTGGTGCTTCCCGCGGCCATATAATGAGCGAATGCAAGGCGAGCCTGGCGCGCCTGCAAACGGATTATATTGACCTGTACCAGATCCACGGTTTTGACCCGGCCACACCGATCGAGGAAACTCTGGAGGCACTGAACACCCTGGTGCAGCAAGGCCATGTGCGTTACGTGGGCCTGTCCAACTGGGCCGCCTGGCAAGTGATGAAAGCCATCGGCATCACCCGGGCCCGCAACCTGTGCCCGATCATATCCATGCAAGCCTACTACACCCTCGTAGGTCGCGATCTGGAGCGGGATATTATTCCGATGCTGGAATCTGAGAACGTCGGTCTGATGGTGTGGAGCCCACTGGCCGGGGGTTACCTGTCCGGTAAATACGAGGGGCCGGACGTTTCCGAAGAAAACCGGCGCGCCAAGTTTGACTTTCCGCCCGTCAACCGCGAGCGGGGCAGCGAAGTCATCAAGGTTATGCGGGAGATTGCCGATGGCAAACAGATCGACGGCGAACCGGTCAATGTGGCACAGATTGCCCTGTCATGGCTGCTACACCAGAAGCCTGTGACCAGCATCATCGTTGGCGCCAAGCGGCCCGAGCAGCTCAGGGACAATATCCGCGCGGCCCAAATCCGCTTGTCCGACGATGAACTGGTAGCCCTGGATGAAGTCAGCCGCCTGCCCGAGGAGTACCCGGGCTGGATGATGAAGATGATGGCGGGGTACCGGGATCCGGTAAAGCCGGGAGAATGATGTCGCCAATTGATATCACGGGTAGCCGCGCCGCTCTGGTGCGGCTACCGGGGGAGGAGAGCATGAATATATTGTAAAACGCAGAAGCGCATGCCCACTGATCGCTTTATTGGATTTGCCGGCTGTTGCTGAGGCTGAGTTAGGCTGATCGATTCCATTTTAATGTTCGCGCTGGACCTGTCTGGAATGTAACCCCTGCTTATACAGGTCTCTTTACAAGTTATAGGTTTTGACAACCCTCGAGATCCCCAGTACCGATAAGCCCGAGACTCACTCTAAAAAGTCGCAAAGTGCGAAATGTCAATCATGCATTTCAACTTCCGGCAATGGCAATGCCTGGCTCTACTGCCGTTAAGTTGCGTCAAGAAAGCCAGATTCCTGAAAGGACAAGCAACATATACTCCTATCCGAAACCAACGTGTGCCTTTCCCCAGACAGAAGCACCGGCGTATAGACAAAAACAAAGAGCTATGGAGTGTATTAATGGCGATCTTCCCCCGGTTTTCGGTAAGGGCGATATCCCTTACAGTTGCAATACTTTCCGCAGGATTCTCTCTTTCTGCCCAGGCCAGCATGGGCAACATCGGCACCACCTACGGGGTAATGGCGGTCGACGTGGCCACAGCTCAGTCTCTCTCAATGTTCAATGATCAGGTGTCTGCCACCTACTATAACCCTGCATATCTGACAAAAGATCCCAAGGGTGAGCTGACCGTTGGCCTGCTTCATGCTGAACAGGAACTAAGGGCGGAAAGCCCTCAGCGCAATAGCGATATACTCGCCGATTCTCCGAGCCAGCATGTGCTGATCGGCATGAAAACCAATCTCACCTCAATGACTCGTTCTGACCATCCGATCTATCTTGGCTTCATCGCGGGAGTGGAGAAATACGGCAAGGAACTGCTGGCTTTTTCTTCAAATACATCGGAAAGCGGCCAGTTCCTGGAGTACGGCAAGGAGCCCCTGTTCCTCAATATCGGTGCTGCCACCACTATCTGGCGTGGTATTGATGCCGGCATTTCGGCAAGGATCACGCTTGAAGCCAAAGCCGACCTCGATGCGATATCGAACCTCGCCGGTGAGACACAGCGTGAGCGCCTGTCTGTTAATGCCGAGCCCTCTGTAAAGTCAATTGTCAGTACCTCCATCAACTGGGGCAAAACCTTCTGCCCTGAAAATGGCTGTTGGTTGAGCGGCTGGGAAACGGCCCTGGCCTACCGGGCAAAATCAGCATCTTCCACTAGCGTCGATGCAAACATCATTGTCAGCCAGACGATTCCCGACCCGGGACTTGCCCTTGCGGTCACGACGATCGACTCCTTTCAGCCGGAAACCTGGGTCATCGGCACTCAGTATCAAGGTGACGGCTGGCGCATTGGCGGCAGTATCGAACAACAGAACTGGTCAGAACTGGAGGACGAATTTGCCGGCGACACCATTAAGGATCAGGCCAGCCTTTCCCCCGCTGCCCGGATGCAGTTTGACGACATCCTGGTCCCTCGTATCGGTGGCGAGTACAGGTTAAATGATAACTTCATGTTCCTTACTGGTGTCGCCTACAGAGAATCCCCCCTGAAAACCACTCGAAACCGGGAAGTTAACTACCTGGATACCGACAAGATCTCTATTGGACTTGGCCTCAGTGCAACGTACAACCGTACCCGTTTTCTGGCCTACCCCGTTCGCGTGGACCTCGGTTACCAGTATCAGATGCTGCAAAAGCGCGACTTCACCATTGTTGATTTCAACGGAAACGAAGAAGACGTTACTGCGGATGGCGATATTCACGTGTTCAGCGGCTCAGTTACGCTGAAATTCTGAAGAGGTGCGGCATGAAAAGAACAATTATTGCATTGAGTGTCACCACGTTACTCGCAGGCTGTGGCGGTGACGAGCAAACAATGACCCAAAGCTCAACACCCGGCTCGCTAATGTTTGCCTATCCGGCTGACTCAATGTCGTCAGGCAGTGATCAGCCCGATGTCACGTCCACCGTTCCCACAACGGCACCTGTTTTCCTGCGTTTCAACAAGTCCATCGACACACCGTTGACTGACATTCCCGATTCTCTGATCCTGAAGGATGCCACCGGAAACGAGGTTACCCTCACCGACGTGATGTTTACTGATGAAGACAAGATGGGGCTTGCGGCAAAGCCGGACAAGGCGCTTGCGCCGGGAACCAGCTACACCCTGACCTCAGAGGGCCTTCAGGCTGGCGGCACACCGGTGTCACTGACCGCAGATGGCATCAGATTCAGGACAGAACCGGCCACATCCGGCCCTATCCTGAGCCAGACCGAAGGCACCGGATTTGAACTGGCGCGAGCCATTCCGGACGGAGGGAACGACTACCCCGTCACGGACTTTACGACATTCCGGCTTCAGTTTACCGAGCCCCTCGACCCGCAATCGGTGGTTTACGGCCAGACCATCCGCCTGACGGACCAGGACGGTGAACCGGTGAATGCCGAAGTATACGCCAAGGGCCACCGGGTCACGGTGGATCCGGAAGGCTACCTGGATCCGGGCCTGACCTATAACCTGACCGTGACTACCGGCATCAAAAGCGCTCTGCTCGATGATGCCCTGTCCGAAGATCACACACTGACCTTCAACCCGATCGATTCCCGCTCCCCGACGGGCAAGCGCCAGATCATGGGCCAGGTAGCTGAAAGCATACCCGGCCAGTTGCCACTGACCGGTGCCGATTACAACTCGGTAAACCTGAGCTCCCTTCTTCTGGGCCCGAACAACCCGACCAGTGTCACCGGCACCGTGTTCGCGGAACTGGGCTTTATTCCCAAATTTGAAGCGGCGGGCCAGAGCATTCCCCTGAGGATCGACCGGGGCACCTTGCTCACCGGAAGCTCCGTGGTCGTCAAGGTCGCCGGCGCCGTGCCGGCCGGGTTCGAATCCGAAGCCGTCGAAGTTCGCTTTCTCTCGGATGCCAATGGTTTCCTGATGCCCAACCCCTATACCGATGCAGTGGATGCACCCCGGGTGCTCGAGCTCTACATCGATATGGCCCTGAATACCGGGAACACTGTTGCCAACGGCGCCCTTGGCCAACAGCTCATGCACGTGCAGCTCGTGGGCACCGCCATCGTCGAGGACGGCAAGCTGAGCATCGAAGCCGTTGGCGTTATTGAGCCGGACGTGATGGGTATTGACACGGCCTCAGGCCTGATCTCCTTCAAGCTGAACGGCTTCCGCAACGTCGAAGATGCCCCGCTGCAGGCCGACTTCGCGGACACCGAAGCGCCCTTCATCACGAGCTGGGTGCCCGGCACTGACAATCAGGCCAGGCTTCGCCCGGGCGACAATCTGGTGATCTACTTTAACGAACCGCTGCTCCCATCATCTATCAATTCCGACAACATTCAGCTGGAAAAGGATGGGGTGCTGGTTGATGCGAACCTGAAGGCCGATGGCGGCAGTGTGGTGATTCATCCGGCGGAACCATTGGTGCATGGCGCAAGCTACGTTCTCAGGCTCAATCCCAATGGGGCTTCGTCGCAAAACGGGTCCGGTTTGCGGGACCTGGCCGGAAACACCTTTGCCAGCCAGATTGCCCTGCCGTTCCAACTCAGCCCGACCGAGCCGGGCACGCCAATGGACCAGTCGCCGCTTGCGCTGATAACCCGGCCCGGTTATCCCTGCGCCAAAGCCGGCATTGATATCAACGCCGGCAACCAGGGACGTTGTGCCGGGGGCAAAGCCGATGACGACTTGCTCCCCCTTGGTCAACTCGAAACCGACAAGCCCATTATCGTCCGTTTTTCCCTTAACATGGACCCACAAACCATCGTCCCCGGCATCACTCTGACGGTTGAAAGGCAAACGGATACTGGCCAATGGGAGGAAATTGCGACCTCCGAATACACCCTCACGACCGAGCCACGGTCCCTGACCATTACGCCCCTGATTCCGTGGGAGACAGGCAGCCTCTACCGCTATACGCTGAATGCCGCCAATGATGACAACTCAGTGATAAAGTCAACTGCGGGGCTGCCCCTGCAAACCGTCCTGCTCACCCAGGGTAAATGGGATGCAACCCACAGAACCGAGGGCGGCACGGCGCTGGTGAACTACTTCACCGGTATCGAGAAGAAGACTGCCACCTACCTGCCGCTGAGAAACCTGCCGGCGGCCGATGCCAATGCGGATCTGGACTATACAAAAGGTCTTGAGGCCGGCTCTCAAACAGGAGAAAGCGTTGCCAACGCGGTAGGCTTGGCATCCAATGGAGTCGAGTCACTGAATCCTCCTCAGCAAGATTCTCTTGTGGTTGACGCTGAAATTGGATGTGAAGTCGGGCAAAGCTGCCGGGAAGACAAATTCATTTATCTGACAGCCATGCTTGATACCTTCGTGGCAGGAACACCGGACGACCAGGGCAGGGTACCGGTGGAAATTTCGCCATCTGTGTTAGCCACCACATCCAGCGATGTGTGGGTCAAAATAGATACTGCGTTACTGGATGCATTTGCAAGCATTGGGCTTGCAGACACCGGCATTGAGGCTAACGAAAGTATCTCGACCGGTCCGCTCATGATGCGCATAAGATACCCAAGGGATGAAAAGGGGAATGTCAAACCGCTGACGGGCTTTCTATACACCAATGAGCAGGGCCAGTTTACCTTCGAGCTCAGTCTGGACGTATATCTGGATGCACCTTACCTCAACCCAAGCATTGGCCCGGCCGAGCTTGACCATAACCTGCGCAGCTATCCCATTCAGGACCTGGGTGGTGACCGCTTGACGCTGAGAGGGCCTGTGACCTTTCTCCAGGATGGCCGCATACAAATCCAACTGCTTAATGTCGAGAGGGTCCCGATTGACGTTGAAGTGCGAGGAGATATTACGCTCAACTCGAATAATGTAAGTGGTATATGCAGTCTGGTTCCTAACCTTTGTAACCCGATCATCAATCTTTTGGGGCTGAATGCAGACACCGTTATCCATCTTGAAATCCCTCAAGGTAAGCTTTCTCTCACCTATCTCTCACCAACCACACAGCAGTAACCCCAAGAAGCCCTGGTTCAACAGCCAGGGCTTTTTGCTTCAGCCTGAGAAAATCGAAGGGAAGATTGCAGTCAGGGAGGCCGTTTTGACCAGGAGGGGTGGATTGCACTCACAAAGCCACTGCGATGCCCTATTTTCCTACCTCAGAGGCTTGAGCATTTAAATATTCCAACAGATCATTCAAGCTGTGATGATACATGCCGTAGAACTTCTCCAGCTCAGCCAGTTTGGCCCGATTGCGGTCATTCGTGATCGTCGACCTGGCTTCCGCGACGACCGATTTTGCGGTCTGATATCTTTTTATCTGGCCTTCCAGGAAAGCAGCATAAGGGTTGGGACGAATTGAAAAAATCCTGCCGTTCACCTAACGCTGAACGACGTTCGACAATGCCCAACCGTTCAAGAAAGCAGGTATTCGTACTCACGCTGGTCTTACTGACGCGCAATAGTCCTACCAACTCTGACGAACTGACCGGGTCATCAGACACGATGAGGACCGCCCAGATTTCTCCTCCTATACGAGAAAGCCCGTCTGATTGGGCTAACTGGCCCATGCGTTCAATAAAGCGCGTATCTGATTCAGTGAGTGTTTTCATAGTTAAAGGGGCCATGCGGACCCTGCCAAACCAGCGCATCTGAACGCGTCTTGGCGCTTTTCCAGGCGGCTGGTGTTCAGGGTCCGTCGGAAATGTGCCAGAGCAAACCCGAAAAGGGCAGCCCCGACAAAGGCGATGGCCAGGAACTGCGGCCAGACGGTGGCGAAGCCCGCGCCACGATAAAGGATCGCCTGGGCCAGCATGATGTCCCGGACTGAACTTCACGGATGAGCGGGCTATAAGCGTTGCCCTCCCGGGTGATTTCGTCAGTCACTCTAATAACATGTTCCAGTCTAAACTGTGGGGCCGATCTAATCTAAGCATTCGCTCTTTAACCGAAACCAGAGGGCATAAAGCGCCGGGACAAACAATAGCGTAATCAGAGTGCCGACCGCTACGCCACCTATAAGCACATAAGCCAGCGGCCCCCAGAACAGGTCAAAGGTCAGAGGTACAAACGCCAGAACGGCCGCCAGGGCGGTGAGTACCACGGGGCGGGCACGCTGGACTGCCGCTTCGACAACGGCTTCCCGGGCAGCCATTCCTGCTTTGAAGTTGTCCTGCACCTGCTGCGTCAGAATCATGGTGTTTCGCATCAGGATGCCGCCCAGGCCAATCAACCCCAGCAGCGCGGTAAAGCCAAAGGGTTGATTAAACAGCAGCAAAGCCAGCACAGCCCCAATCAGCCCCAGTGGCGCGGTGGCAAGAACAGTCAATGTGCCGATAAATGAACGCATCTGAAGCATGATAAAGATCAGCATCAACGCCAACATCACCGGTTGTAATGTCTGGATTGAAGCATTGGCTTTGGCTGATTGTTCCACCGTACCGCCAATTTCAATACGGTAACCCTCCGGCAACTGTTCACGCAGGGCTGTCATCGCACTCCAGATTTCCTTGGTGACATCCGGTGGCTGGGCACCTTCTACATCGGCCTGAACGGCCAGGAAGGGGTCACGGTTGTAACGCTTTATGACGGGGTCCTCGTAACGAACCTGCCACTTGCCCAGTTGCTGTACGGAAAGTTTGCGGCCGTCGCGGGTTTTGATCTCAAGATCTTCCGGCATGATCACTTCGCCACGTGCATTACGCGCCACCAGTTGAACGCTCCTTATGCCCTGGCGCAGTTCGGTGACGGCCACTCCGCGAAGTTGGAACTGGAGTTGCCGGGCAACCTCTGCCGGGGTCAGGCCCATCCAACCCAGATTTTCCGGGTCCATATCAAGATAGAGCGTGGGTACGCGCTCGTCCCATTCGAGATGCGGCATGACGATGTTCGGATGCCCGGTCATGAGAGTCCGGATCTGGTGCGCGATCTCTCTGAGCTGATCGGCTTCCGGACCCAGCACACGAAAACTGACCGGCCAGACCACCGGCGGACCGTACAGCAAACGCGTTACACGCACTCGTGCCTCCGGAAATTCACCCGCCGCGATTCTGGCTTCCAATGCCGAGATGATGCGATCGCGCCCTTCAACGTCCTCCCCAATGGCAATCAACTTGGCAAATGCCGGGTCCGGCTGCTCGGGGTTGGCCGATACGAAGAATCGCGGTGCACCGGCTCCGATGTAAGCGGAAAGGCTTTTCACCTCCGGCATGTCCATCAGAATTGCTTCCAGGCGTCTGACACTTTGATCCGTGGTGGCAATAGCGCTCCCCTGCGGAGCATAGACACTGATCAGAACTTCGGGGCGATCAGAACTGGGAAAAAATTGCTTCTGCACCTGGGTTGCCATCCCGAAAGCACTGATCGCCAGCAAACCCACTGTGATAAAAACGACGGTTTTCCGGTACTGAACACACGCTGTGATCACCCCACGCAACCGCTGATAAAACGCGCTTTGGTAAAGGTCCTGGCCCATATGCCCGGTGTAATCGGGCAAGAGCTTGACGCCCAGATAAGGCGTAAAAGTTACCGCCACCACCCAGGAAATCAACAACGAAAAAGCCAGCACCCAGAAGATGTTGCCGGTGTATTCTCCCACTCCGGACTGGGCAAATCCGATGGGGACAAATCCGGCCACCGTCACCAGCGTACCGAACAGCATGGGCGCGGCGGTTACGCTCCAGGCATGACTGGCTGCCCGTACCCGGTCCCAGCCGCTCTCCATCTTCACGATCATCATTTCAATGGCGATGATCGCATCGTCCACTAACAGACCCAGTGCGATAATCAACGCACCCAGGGTGATGCGGTCCAGGTTTATGCCCGCCATTTTCATCAACAAGAAAGTCAGGCCGAGGGTCACAGGAATCGCAATGCCCACCACCAAACCCGCGCGCAGACCGATCGCCAGTATGCTGACCCCCATCACGACGACCAACGCAACCAGAAACTTGACCTGAAAAAGATCAACCGCCTGAGTGATGGCTTCCGCCTGATCGGTCAGGGTCTGTATTGACATTCCCAGCGGCAGCCTGCCCTGTTCGGCACTGACAAACTCGCGCAGCCGCTCACCAAACTCCAGGCCATTTTCACCCGCGCGCATGACGACACCTAACAGGATCGCATCCTCACCGTTGGAGCGGACGATGTAGCTCAAAGGATCTTCATAACCTAAACGCACCTCGGCCAGATCAGACACGGTGATAAGCTGGTCTCCGATACGCAGAGGTACTGAGGTGAGGCGCTCAAGGTCAGACAGGTCGATGTTGCTGCGGACATAAACCCGCGGGCCGGCAAGATCAACAAAGCCAAGAGGCTGAAGACGGTTGTTGGCCTCTATCGCCTGCAACACCTCTTCTGCCGACAAACCGAGGTTGTTGAGCCGGTCCTGATCAAATTCGAGATACACCCGCTCAGGACGCTCCGCCAGGAGCTGTGCTTTTTGCAAGCCGGGCAGCCGTTGCAGGCGATCCCGTATCGATTCTGCCTCGCGGGTCAGTTCACGCACTGTCTCTTATACACATC
>OLHK01000119.1_pt1 | contig 25736 bp, 25 predicted proteins | sample 1609371 | NCBI WGS metagenome assembly OLHK01 (sample SAMN05416779, study PRJEB24817) | seawater metagenome | isolation source: Sea water | place: Canada:Atlantic | collected 2013-11
ACGAGATTTCTGCCTGTCTCGTGGGCTCGGAGATGTGTATAAGAGACAGCTACTTTTATTTAAACCAGAAGCCAAAATCAGCATCGTTGTTAGATTATTTTGGAGAATGGCCTTACTATATCATTGTGGGTCAAATTGTAGTAATTCCATTATTTCTAATTATTTATTTGCCATTTTATATAGCCAGAAGAAAAAGAAACTATTTAGCAAATAACTGATTCATATCCTTAAAGGCTTTAAATTCTAAAGCATTGCCAGAAGGGTCTTTAAAAAACATAGTGGCTTGCTCGCCAACTTTACCTTCAAATCTTATGTAAGGTTCAATAATGAATTCAATATTTTTTAACCTAAGATTTTCTGCAAATTCATGAAAATCTTTCCAACTTAGAACCACGCCAAAATGTGGAACAGGTACAGATTTACCGTCTACAGGATTGCTTGCTATATCTTCCGTTTGTTTAGGCTTGTAGTGAATTACCAATTGATGTCCAAAAAAGTTATAGTCTACCCAATGATCGCTACTTCTTCCTTCCTCGAGATTTAGAGTGTTGGTATAGAAATTTCTACATTCGGCTAAATTATAAACAGGAATTGCGAGGTGGAAAGGAGTTAGTATATTTTGCATTCACTTTATTCTTTATCTGCTGGTTGGTCCTTTCGGTATTTGAGCATTGAAACACCAGACAAAAAGAAAACACCTCCCAATATTGTAAGAGCCCAAGGGCTTAATGAAACAATATTATTTCCAAAAATTCCCAAAACGCCTAATATGAGGGCAATCATTCCTCCGACAGTTAATATTATAGATAATATTTTTATCATGATTTAATTATTTAAACACTAAGGTATAAAAATTAGTTTTTCTTGCTCTAAAATTTAGATTCTAAGATATAATTTTTAGTGTTTGAATTAACAAAAAATATATAAGTAAGTGTTATCGCCTGTTTTGGCGCGTTGTTCTTAGCTTGGGATCGTAAGTTTTTGTGGATTCGCTAATAAGTTCGTTCAGAGTGTCAAATTCATTCTTAGTTAATTCACGATATTTGCCAGTTGGCATATCGAGTTTAATATTCATAATTCGAACACGCTTTAAGGTTTGGACTTCATAGCTGAGATACTCACACATTCTACGGATTTGCCGATTCAAACCTTGGGTTAAAATAATACTGAACGTAAATTTATCTATCTTTTTAACCTCACATTCCTTTGTACGTTTTCCTAATTCTTCAAGGTAAATGCCGCCAGACATACGCTTAATAAAAGTTTGTGAAATAGGCTGATCTACAGTAACAATATATTCCTTTTCATGATTATTGCTTGCCCTTAAAATTTTGTTTACAATGTCGCCATCATCAGTTAACAATATTAAGCCTTCACTGGGTTTGTCTAACCTTCCTATTGGAAAAATACGTTTAGGGTAATTGATGTAATCTATAATATTGTCCTTTTCTACACGTGTGTCAGTAGTGCAAACAATACCAACAGGCTTATTAAATGCCAAGTAAACAAAATCTTGTTTGCGTTCGCCAATAATTTCACCATCAACTTTTACCACATCTTCATGGGCAACTTTAGTTCCCATTTCAGGTATAACATCATTGATTGTTACACGACCAGCATCAATTAAACGATCAGCAGCTCTGCGAGAACAGTAACCAGCTTCACTTAGGTATTTGTTTAAACGTGTTAAATTTTCGGACATAGTGCAAAAGTACAATAAAGATTATGCATTTATAAACTCAATAATTTTAGGAATTAGGGATTTGTCTATTAAGCTATGCCCAAACCCTTCGGTGCTAATTAATTCTGAATTTTTAAAACGATTAGCAAAAAGAAGTGCGTCTTCAAACGGAATAATCTTATCTTTTTTGTCATGTATTATCAATCCTTTGGCTTCAATATCCTTTGAAAAATTTGCAGCCGAAAAGTAATCAATAGGTTTTCCGAAACGATTTAAAACAATAGAATCGAGTCCGTTTGAAACGCGTTTGTTGTAACCCATCATACTTTTATATCTTGAAAAAACTCCGGTAAAATGTGCAGGAGCACCCAATAAAATTAATTTTTTAACTGATGCTAGCTTGTGGTTATGCATACAAAATACACTTGCCATACCTCCCACGGAATGACCTACCAATACATTGGGTTGGTATTTTTTTGCCACGACATTAATAAATTCAGAATACAAAACAGCATTAAATTGTCTGCTGCTAGAGTTTCCATGGGCAGGTGCATCTAGCGCAATAATGTTGTAGTCTTGAGCTTTTAAATCTTCTAGCATATAATTCCATCGCCAGACATTGCTTTCCCAACCATGAACTAATAGAATGGTTTTGTTGTTGCCAGGCCAATGATATGTAGCAATATTAAAATTTTCATACTTTAAACTTTCAAAATTTGCAGTTGAAAGACTTTGCCTTTGAGCTTCGGAATATCTACCTTTTCTCGGAGTAGCAAATAAACTCAGTGCTTTTTTAGAAGCATATTTTGGCGACACTAAACTAGTGGCATTTATGGCTTTTCCGATAGATTTTATAATAAACTTGCTCATGTTTATTTATCTTCTCGGTTTACAGAATCAACTGAAAAGGCAGGCATACATATGGCTATATATTCACAAGGTTCGGTAAAAGGGTTGGAATATTGAAGCCTTGTATTTTTCTTAACTTTAATTGACTCACCAGCTTTTAAAACAATAGTCTCTCCATCAATTATAAATTGTTTTTTCCCTTTAATAACAAATGTATATTCATCAAAATCTGGAGTTTGAAACGGTTCACTCCAACCTGCAGGTGCGACCATATGTGCAATGCTTATATCAGAATTGCCATTTGTGGCTAAGCCAAAATGTTCTTTAATAATTTTGCCGTCATCTGTTGGTACTATAAAAGGTGAATTCTGAATGGTAAACTTTTTATTTTCTTTCATGTCATTATCATTACTATTAACTGCCCTTACCAATGCAGCATAAAAAATTTAATCTTTGCTTTTGCTGGAATTTGAACTTCATCTATCTGTTCTCCCGTTTTAAAACGTAAACTTGACGGTAATTCCTTTTTATCAATAGTGAATGATGCGTTTATTTTATCTACGGAAACAACAACTGAGTTGATAAGGTTATCTATTTTTGAAATCTTATAAGCATTTTGAATATCTCCAAATGTACTTAAAGTTGAAATTTCTTGTTCTGTTTTATAGCGATCATCAATGATTCTTACCGTGGAAATCACAGAAGTAGAATCTAAGGCGTCTACAGGAGAAAGATCTAATAGTTTTATACCTCCTTTGTCAAAAATTTCAATTGTATTTACAGAGCCTGTAAACTCGTCTCCAGCTATGTAGCGTACTACAGAATCGTTAGCGAATATAGCATCTAAATCTTTCACTTGTGTAGAATCCGTCAGTAAACCAATATGGTTTTTCTTAACTAAAAAAGGATTGGGTTCGTTTTTACAGCTTGTTGCCAATAGCAAACAGATAACTAGCACTAATAATATTTTTTTCATGTGTTTTGTTGGGGATTGATTTATGTTATTTAATCATTTTGGATAAGATTCCTAATACACCTCTTATAACTGTTGCACTCGTTAAAACTTTTACAAGTGGGTGTTGTCTAGTACTTCTTCTTCGGGTTGAGGTTGAGCGTTTTTTACTTGCGGCTCTTTTTAATGCCTCTCTTTCTTCTTTTGCTTTTTGTTTAGCTTCTTCAGCTTCCGCTAACTCAATTTTTTTGTTGAGCATCTCGTAAGCACTTTCCCTGTCAATTTCTTGGTTATACTTTTTTGCTAATTTAGATTCAGCTAAAAGACCACCCAATTCAGATTCAGTTAAAATATCCATACGACTCATAGGTGCGCGCATCATAGTTGCCGCCAATGGTGAAGGCCTTCCTTTTTCATCTAAAGCAGATACTAAGGCTTCTCCAATTCCTAAAGAAGTCAATACGTCTGCAGTATCGTAATAATCAGTATCAGGATAGTTTTGAGCCGTTAGCTTAATGGCTTTTCTGTCTTTTGCGGTAAAAGCTCTTAAGGCATGCTGCACTTTTAAGCCTAGTTGTCCTAAAACTGCTTCTGGTACATCAGTAGGATTTTGGGTTACAAAATATAGGCCAACTCCTTTACTTCTTATGAGTTTTACAATACTTTCAATCTGATTTAACAACGCATCAGAAGCTTCATTAAAAATTAAATGGGCTTCATCTATAAACATAATTAATTCAGGTCTGCCGCTATCTCCTTGTTCAGGAAAAGTTGAATAGATTTCAGCCAATAAACTCAACATAAATGTTGAGAATAATTTTGGTTTATCTTGTATGTCTGTTAAACGAATAATATTTATATAGCCTTTTCCGTTGTCGTCAATTCTAAGTAAATCTTGAGTATCAAAAGACGTTTCACCAAAAAACAAATCTCCTCCTTGTTGCTCGATTTCAATCAGTTTTCTAAGAATGGCTCCTGTTGATGCCGTTGAAATTCGTCCATACGCTTCTTCAAATTCTTTTTTGCCTTCATTTGTAGCGTATTGAAGCATTTTTTTAAAATCCTTTAAATCTAATAACGGTAACTTATTGTCATCACAGTATTTGAATATTACAGAAATAATGCCTGCTTGTGTTTCGGTAACATCTAAGATTCTTGAAATTAAAACAGGACCAAACTCACTAATGGTAGCACGTAAACGCACGCCATCTTGCTCGGATAATGTCATCATTTCAACAGGAAATGCTTTAGGTTCAAAATGTAATCCAATTTTTTCGTGCCGTTCATCAATTTTTGCATGTCCAGGACTTGCTTTAGCCAATCCACTCAAATCTCCCTTTATGTCCATTAACAATACAGGTACTCCTTTTTCAGAAAGATTTTCTGCCAGGACCTGAAGTGTTTTCGTTTTTCCTGTTCCTGTTGCACCAGCAATTAGCCCATGCCTGTTCATGGTTTTTAATGGTACGTTAACATAGGTATTGGTCATGGTTTCGCCTTCAAGCATTGCAGCGCCAAGCTTAATATAATCACCCTTAAAGGTGTTGCCCTTGTTGATGTCTTTTACAAAAGCTTCGGAATTTTTCATTAATCGGAAATTTTGCATAAAAATACTGTAATTTTAAACAAGTTTAAAACGTCTAATGAGGAAGTCAATACTTTTAATTTTAGGTGTTTTTATTTTAGTTGGAATTCAGTCTGGAGAGAATCTAACAAGGCAACTAACTAGTGAAATTCACAGTAATTTTGAAAAACATTAATTAGACCTTAATTCTGTTTATACACAATATTTAAATAAAAAAATCTGCAGGTAGAACTTTTGCAACGTCTGCTTTGGCTGGAGGAGTTGAGGTTGAGGTAATAGTAGCTAAATAGAGAAAAGTTACAGTCGTAGTTCTCAGTTGACTTTAGACGATAATTTACTGTAAACTGCGACTGAGACTGTAAACTAATCAATATATTTGCCGATTATGACAAGAAGAGAACGACAAGAGTTAATAGATAAAGGATTGCTTTTACCATTGATGGAAGAGTTTTACACCATTCAAGGGGAAGGATTTCATAAAGGTACCGCAGCTTATTTTGTTAGAATTGGTGGTTGCGATGTAGGATGCCATTGGTGCGATGTAAAAGAAAGTTGGTTGGCAGAATTGCATCCACCTACTGAAACTGAAAAAATCGTTGAGAATGCCGTAAAATATAGTAATACAATAGTTGTAACTGGAGGAGAACCTTTGATGTGGGATATGAAGCCTTTAACGGAGCAACTTAAGGCTAAAGGAGTGCAAACACATATTGAAACTTCTGGTGCTTATAAGTTAACTGGCGAATGGGATTGGATTTGTCTATCACCAAAAAAGATGAAATTACCAACCGAAGAGATCTACGGAAAAGCCCATGAGCTTAAATGTATAATATATAATAAAGACGATTTCCGTTTTGCTGAAGAGCAGGCTGAAAAAATAAATGGTAACTGCATTTTATATTTACAACCTGAGTGGAGTAAACGTGATAAAATGATGCCACAGATTGTGGATTATGTAATGGCAAATCCAAAATGGAAAGTGTCACTGCAAACACATAAGTATTTGAATATCCCTTAAAATATAGTTTTCAGTCGAGGTTTACGGTAGTTTTAATTAAGCTGTAGAATTAAAATAAAAAAGTTCTGATAGATTTTACTCCATCAGAACTTTTTTTTTCTTTTAGCTTCTAGCTTAATCATTCATAAAAGGTACGGCAACTCGTGTTGTTCCCCAGCCCATGTGCATATGTACACCATCATCGGCTTTTTCAAAAGCAATAGAAAATGCTTCTAAAGATTCTTCCCCTTTTGTTACAGGAACTTTAATTCTGGCAACATCGTTATCTTCTTTATAGAAATAACTTCCCCAAACATTGAGGTCTTTACTAACAATGACTGTCCACTCTTTTTCTCCTGGAATCGCATACATGGTGTAAGTACCAGGATCTATCTCCTTCTCGTTCAATTCCATATCAGTGTACAAGTGTAGCTCAGCAGCTTCATTAGCCCCGAGTCTCCATACTTCACCAGGTTTAGCCAGAGTATTTATATCTCTCCCTTTTAGTTGTGGTCTGCTGTAAACTACTTTAATTAGTTTATCAGACATTTTGTAATCACTAGGAAATGAAGCAGCATCCATAGGGCTTTTGTCCATTCCTGCAAATTTTTGTGCTTCGGCATTAAATGATAATAGCATCATAAATGCAAATGCAATTGTTGAAATTAGTTTGGTTGTTTTCATAATGTCTTTTAAATTTTGTTTCGTTAAAATTAGATGATTCTGTGTAGAAGGTGTCGTAAAGAACTATTAAAATTTACAGATTCAAAACTTATTTCTTTATAAATTTTAGAGAAGATCTTCCAGAATTATTGTGAAAATCAATAAAATAAGTGCCAGAAGCTAAACCTGAAACATTAAAATTATAGGTTTTAAGAGTGCTCTGATAAATAATATCACGAGATAATTGTTTTATAAATTTACCATTTATGTCATACAACTCTATCAGAATATTGTCATCGCCAGAAAAGTTTATTGTAAATTCTAGATGTGTTTCCACTGGATTTTTAAGAATTTGAACTTCTAAATGTTTATTGTTTTCTGGTACGAAATCTTCAGTACTTAAGGTTGCTTCAGTGTATTTGTAAACGGTTGTGCCAGATGCATAAGCCGTAGTGGAATTAACAATAAAAATACGGTTTAGATTATTGCCAATATCTAAGTTGGTCCAAGTCTGTCCGCCATCTAAAGTTTCGTAAAAACCAGTTGTATGTCCTCCCATCCAACCATGGTTTTCAGTAATAAAACCAACTGCTTGGATATCGGTTTCTGGAGCTTCAAAATCTTGCCAGTTTTCTCCACCATCTGCGGATTTAATTAATTTACCGTTATTAGGCGTTATCGAGGAAACAGCTCCAAACATAATGTTGTCATTACCTTGTAGAGTTTGCAATTTCCATACATACTCACCACTCACATTGGTATTGTATATTTCTGTCCAAGATAAACCTCCATCCGTAGTTTTTAAAATGAGTCCGCCATCATCGTTGCGACCAGATGCAAATCCTGTAGTTTCATCTAAAAACAGTACTTCTACCAACGCATTGGCAAAACTCGACATATCTATAAATGTCCAAGTGTCTCCACTATCTGTGGATTTTATTATATGGGCTGGATTAAAGTATGCACCACAACCGTAAATTGTTGAAGATCCAACCGCATCTAAGCCACAAATGGCATTAGGATTTGGGGAAATATTTGCTACTTCAGTCCAATTAGAGCCTCCGTCAATGGTTTTAAAGAATGTACCATTTAGAGTGCCAATAAAACCAATATCTTCATTTAAGAATTCAATATTTCTAAAATAATATCCACCCGAAATATCATTTTCATTGAGTTGTTCGGTCCAGTTAATACCTCCATCAGTAGTTTTATATATAGCTGCATAAAAGCCATTAGCTGCCCAACCAAGATTACTGTCTAAAAAAAACACATCATCAAAACGTTGACCATTTGGATTAGATAAGATATTTGGAGTGGGTTGCCATGTGGATTGTGCATTTATCCCAATACAACATAGGAGGAAAGACAGTATTATTAGTTTCATGTTATATACCCATTTTTACTTACACATTACAAAGTTAAGAATCTGATTTTTGGGCTCAGGATTATTTTTAGTATTAATTTTTTATTTTTAATTATAATTTGTAAGTTAAATAGTAGTTTATGTTTTTATTATGAAACTTATATCACATATTTGTATTCTATTAATAAATAAAATAATTTTAAAATTATGTGCGGAATAGTATGTGCGTTCGATATAAAGCAAAATGCAGAAGATTTAAGACCTCAGGTTTTAGAGATGGCAAAAACAATCCGTCATAGAGGACCGGATTGGAGCGGAATTTATAGCGATGAAAAAGTTATTATGGCTCATGAGCGTTTGGCAATTGTAGATCCTGCTTCAGGAAAGCAGCCTTTATTCAGTGAGGATAAAAAGTTGATACTGGCAGCTAATGGAGAAATCTACAATCATAAAGCGTTGCGTGCACAGTTCCCAAAGTATCAGTTTCAAACTGAAAGTGATTGCGAAGTTATTTTAGCGTTGTACAAAGAAAAAGGTCATAAGTTTTTAGACGATATGAACGGCATTTTTGGTTTTGCGATTTATGATGCCAAAAAAGACGAATATTTTATTGCCAGAGACCACATGGGCATTATTCCATTATATATAGGTTGGGACAAAAATGGAACCTTTTTTGTGGCTTCAGAATTAAAAGCTTTGGAAGGCATTTGTACAAAAATTGAATTATTTCCTCCAGGACATTATATGTCTAGTAGAAATGGCGAATTCGTGAAATGGTACAAACGTGACTGGACAGAATATGATGCTGTAAAAGATAACGAAACCATTATTTCTGAAGTAAAACAAGCACTAGAAGATGCCGTACACAGGCAATTAATGAGTGATGTGCCTTATGGTGTATTGTTATCTGGTGGATTAGATTCTTCAATAACTTCTGCCATTGCTAAAAAATATTCAGAAAGACGTATTGAAGCAGATGATAAAGAAAAAGCGTGGTGGCCACAATTACATTCATTTTCCGTAGGATTAGAAGGCTCTCCAGATTTAGCAGCTGCTAAAAAAGTAGCGGACCATATTGGTACAGTACATCACGAGATAAAATTCACAATTCAAGAAGGTTTAGATGCTGTTAAAGATGTGATTTATAATATAGAAACTTACGATATTACTACAATTCGTTCATCGACACCAATGTATTTAATGGCAAGAGTTATTAAGTCCATGGGAATAAAAATGGTATTATCTGGTGAAGGTGCTGACGAATTATTTGGTGGTTATTTGTACTTTCATAAAGCACCAAATGCTAAGGAGTTTCATGATGAAACGGTTCGTAAATTAGATAAATTGCACATGTACGATTGCTTAAGAGCCAACAAAAGTTTGGCAGCTTGGGGAATTGAAGGCAGAGTACCTTTTTTAGATAAAGAATTTATGGATGTAGCAATGCGCATTAATCCACAAGATAAAATGATTAATGGAGAGCGCATGGAAAAATGGGTTATACGAAAAGCATTTGAAGACATGTTGCCAGAAAGTGTAGCTTGGAGACAAAAAGAACAATTTAGTGATGGAGTGGGTTACAGTTGGATTGATACATTGAAAGAATTGGTTGAAAAAGAAGTCACTGATGAGCAAATGGAGAATGCAAAGTTTAGATATCCAATTCAGACACCAATCAACAAGGAGGAGTATTATTACAGAACGATTTTTGAAGGTCATTTTCCAAGTGATGCGGCAGCATTGAGTGTACCGCAAGAACCAAGTGTGGCTTGTAGCACAAAAATAGCTTTAGAATGGGACGAAGCTTTTAAAAATATGAATGATCCTTCAGGAAGAGCAGTAGCTAAGGTACATGATAAGGCTTACTAAAAATAGACTAAGAATCGTCGTTTTTAAATCTAATTTATAATATGTTAAATTTCAAAATCTCGCTTCTGTGGGATTTTGTGCTTAACGTTCAGTTCTAATCATTTCAAAAAGTACCAAAATCAATTTTAAAGCCCTTTTTAGCTGTTTTAAGACACTTTAAAGAAATTAACAAATGTTGATAATTATTGCTTTCAATCGATGAAATGCTTTTAAAAAGGATAGGTATTTCGTATATTTGTTTGTATTCAAAAGGATGCTACAAGGCATCTTTTTTTATGGACCAAATAATAGAGAAATAGATACTATAATATGAGCGAAAAAAGAGAAGAATTTAATAAGGATAACTATTCAGCAGATAGTATCCAGGCCCTCGAAGGCATGGAGCACGTGCGCATGCGTCCTTCCATGTATATTGGTGACGTTGGCACACGTGGATTGCACCATTTGGTGTATGAGGTTGTAGATAACTCTATCGATGAGGCATTGGCAGGACACTGTGATAATATTAGTGTAACCATTAATGAAGATAACTCAATCACCACAGAAGATGACGGTCGTGGTATTCCGGTAGATTTACACAAAAAAGAAGGTGTTTCTGCATTAGAGGTTGTAATGACCAAAATTGGTGCAGGTGGTAAATTCGATAAAGATTCTTATAAAGTTTCAGGAGGATTGCATGGTGTTGGTGTAAGTTGTGTTAACGCTTTATCCGAACATTTAAAAGCAACCGTTTACAGAAAAGGAGATATTTGGGAGCAAGAGTATGAGAGAGGGAAACCAATGTATCCTGTAAAAAAAGTAGGTGATACGGACAAAAGAGGAACGGTTGTAACCTTTAAGCCAGATCCAACAATTTTTACACAAACTCTAGAGTATAGCTACGATACTTTGGCAAGTCGTATGCGAGAATTGGCATATTTGAATAAAGGAATTACTATTCATTTAATTGACAAACGTCGTAAAAAAGAGGATGGTGAATTTGAAGGTGAAACATTCCATTCAGAAGAAGGTCTTAAAGAGTTTATCAAGTTTTTAGATGGTAATCGTGAGCCTTTAATGAAAGATGTTATTGCTTTTGAAGGTGAAAAGAATGGAGTTCCTGTTGAGGTAGCAATGGTTTATAACACGAGCTATGCTGAAAACTTACACTCATACGTAAATAATATTAATACACATGAAGGTGGAACACACCTATCAGGTTTTCGCCGTGGTTTAACACATACATTAAAGAAGTATGCAGATGAATCAGGAATGTTAGACAAATTAAAGTTTGATGTTTCAGGTGATGATTTCCGAGAAGGTTTAACAGCTATAGTTTCGGTTAAAGTTGCTGAACCTCAATTTGAAGGGCAGACCAAAACCAAATTAGGTAACCGAGAAGTTTCTGCTTCTGTATCTCAAGCGGTTTCAGAAATGTTAACCAACTATTTAGAAGAACATCCAGATGATGCTAAAATCATTGTTCAAAAAGTAATCTTAGCGGCTCAAGCACGTCACGCAGCTCAGAAAGCACGTGAGATGGTGCAGCGTAAAACGGTAATGAGTATTGGTGGTTTGCCAGGGAAATTATCAGATTGCTCAGAACAAGATCCTGCACAATGCGAAGTGTTTTTAGTTGAGGGTGATTCGGCAGGTGGAACTGCAAAGCAAGGTCGTGACAGAAAATTTCAGGCTATTCTTCCATTGAGAGGTAAAATCCTTAATGTTGAAAAAGCTATGACGCACAAGGTTTTTGAAAACGAAGAAATCAAAAATATCTTTACAGCACTTGGTGTAACTATCGGAACTGAAGAGGACAGTAAAGCTTTAAACCTTTCAAAATTAAGATACCATAAAATAGTGATTATGTGTGATGCCGATATTGATGGTAGCCACATTGCCACACTTATTTTAACGTTCTTTTTCCGTTATATGAAAGAATTAATTGAAGCTGGTCACATTTATATAGCAACACCTCCTTTGTATTTAATTAAAAGAGGAGCCAAAAAACGATACGCATGGTCCGACAAGGAACGTGATGCTATTGTTAAAGAATTTGGAGACAATTCAAAAATTCAGCGATATAAGGGTCTTGGTGAGATGAATGCAGAGCAGCTTTGGGATACTACAATGAACCCTGAGTTTAGAACAATGCGTTTAGTACAGATTGATAATGGCTCTGAGGCAGATAGAATTTTCTCAATGTTAATGGGAGATGAAGTGCCACCACGGAGAGAGTTTATAGAGAAAAATGCCATTTATGCGAATATTGATGTTTAATTAAATAGGAAAAAAATAAATTAAAATTGAAGCAACTACTTTACTTAGGTAGTTGCTCTTTTCTTTTTATTGTCACCGTTAAAAAACAAATAAATTCGATAAAGCGCATTTTAAATCTGTATTTTAATATATTTGTTTAACGAATATTAAACTAAACGTTATGAAAAAAATAGCCTTATTGGTCATTTTTGCTTTATCCACAATAATCTCAAAAGCACAAAATGATTTAGATGCCTTACTAGCGGCTGGTGTTGACGATGCGCAACGCTTTGCTAATGATTATTTAGCGCCAGGAACAAATGGATTAATGCACAGTATGAATGCTAACTGGTTCAATTCAGCTAAAGCTAAACCATTGGGAGGTTTCGAAATCTCAATTATCGCAAATGCGTCTTTAGTAAATGATGACAATAAGATGTTTAATTTAAATACTGCAAATTATAATAACGTACAGTTTGTTTCAGGGCCAAGCTCGCAAATGGTATCATCGGTTTTAGGTCAAAATGATCCAGCTATATTTGTAGAGGTAGAGTATGATGATCCTATCTTTGGTTCGCAAACAGAACAGATAGAATTACCAACTGGTATAGGAGATGGAAGTGCAAACTTGCTACCAACAGCTTTTATTCAAGCTGCCGTTGGTTTAAGTCACGGTATTGAAGTGAAAGCACGTTTTGTGCCAAAAATTGAAACGGATGATGTAAGCTTAAATATGTATGGAGCCGGTTTGCAAGTAGAATTGACAGAACTTATCCCAACAGGAAAAGTATGACCAGTGGCTGTATCTGGTTTAGTAGCCTACAATCATTTAAATGGAGAATATGATTTAACGGAATCTTCAAATATTGATGGTGATAACCAACGCGTAGAAAACGATACAAACACTTGGTTATTTCAATTGGTGGCATCAACCAAATTGCCAGTCATTAATTTTTATGGTGGTTTAGGTTATATCTCAGGGAAATCAGAATCCGATTTATTGGGAACATATAGAGTGACAGATGGTGCTATATCTGCTCCACCTATTGAGGATCCGTTTTCGGTTTCAAGCGAAGTTGCGGCAGTAAGAGGAACAATTGGCACAAAACTAAAACTCGGTTTTTTCAGACTTAATGCAGAATATCATTTAGCTGAATTCAATGCGTTTTCAGTAGGTATAAACTTCGGGTTTAGATAAGAGCACATTCTTTATTTAATATAATGAAAGCACGAGAGTAAATCTCGTGCTTTCTTCATTTCCAGCAATTTTATTCGTAAATTTGCAATCCGAATAAATAACAATTTCACTTAAATAAAAACTTATAAAACATGAAAGTAACAGTAGTTGGAGCTGGCGCAGTAGGAGCAAGTTGTGCAGAATACATTGCCATTAAAAACTTTGCTTCAGAAGTCGTAATTTTAGATATTAAAGAAGGTTATGCTGAAGGCAAAGCCATGGATTTAATGCAAACCGCATCCCTAAATAATTTCGATACAAAAATTACAGGGAGTACAAGCGATTATTCTAAAACTGCAAATAGCGACATCTGTGTAATTACTTCTGGTATTCCACGTAAACCAGGAATGACTCGTGAAGAATTAATAGGAATAAATGCTGGTATTGTAAAATCGGTTTCTTCTAGTTTAGTTGAGCATTCACCAAATACTATTATAATTGTTGTTAGTAACCCAATGGATACAATGACTTATTTAGTGCACAAAACAATTGATTTGCCTAAAAATAAAATAATAGGTATGGGAGGTGCTTTAGATTCAGCTCGTTTTAAGTACAGATTGGCAGAGGCATTAGAAGCACCCATTAGTGATGTTGACGGAATGGTAATTGGTGGTCATAGTGATAAAGGTATGGTGCCTTTAACTTCACATGCAACTAGAAATAGTATTAAAGTATCAGAATTCTTGTCAGAAGATAGGTTGAATCAAGTGAAGGAAGATACAAAGGTTGGAGGTGCAACTTTAACCAAGTTATTAGGAACATCTGCTTGGTATGCACCAGGTGCAGCAGTGAGTGGATTGGTACAAGCTATTGCTTGCGACCAAAAGAAAATATTCCCATGTTCTACAATGCTTGAAGGTGAGTACGGACTAAGTGATTTGTGTATCGGAGTTCCTGTAGTATTGGGAAGGAACGGTATAGAAAAAATTGTAGATGTACCATTAAGCGAAGCTGAAAAACAACACATGGCAGAAAGCGCTGATGGTGTTAAGAAAACTAATGGTTTATTAGAATTATAAAATTTAAATAATGAAAAACACAGAAACCTTACTAACAAATATTGGTAAGGTTTTTGTTTTAATCACTAACTTAAAACAAAAACAATGAAAAAAATAGTAGTAGTTAGTTTGGCTTTAATGTTTAGCATTATATCAAACGCCCAAGAAAAAATTGAAGAAGGTGTTATTACAATGAAGCAGACCATGTCTAGTGATAACGAACAAATGAATGCCCAACTTAAACAAATGGGAGATATGACTTCTACCGGATATTTTAAAGGTGATAAGTCAAGAAGTGAAACCAAAAGCCCGATGACTGGAGATATGACCATTATTATTGATGGCTCCGAAAAACAAATGTTGATGCTAATGGATCAGCCAGGAATGGGTAAAGTATACATGAAAGAATCAATTTCGCCAAGTGAAGAAGATTTAAAAAGTGTTAAAGTAACAAAAGGTAGTGAAACAAAAACCGTATTGGGTTACGAGTGTCAGCAATATATGATAGAAATGGTTCAGAATGGACAGCCTGTTGAAATGGAAATGTTTGTAACAGATAAAATTTCAGCAATAAGCCAAAATACTACAGCAATGGGAGATAAAATTGAAGGCTATCCATTGTATTTTGTAATGCGAATGAACCAAATGGGAGCAAATATGGAAGTGACCAGTGAGGTTACAAAAATAGAGAAACAATCTGTTGCAGATTCAAAATTTAGTATGACTCCTCCTGAAGGTTTTACTGAAATGGGAGTTCCAAAAAACCCAATGTTAAATGAAGAAAATAAAAACTAATAGTATATAGTAATTAATACTTTTTGTTTTATTATAATTATAAAGACTGTAGTAATACAGTCTTTATTTTTTTATATTTGGCGCATGAAAATTAAGATACATCTTAGCATTGTGGTACTATTCTTGGTCTTTTTAGGAACTTACCTAGAGCAATCCAATGTGCCCAATCAGCAGATTGTTGTACAATTTTCAAACAAAACCATCTCTCCGCAACTTTCTGATGAAACCATTGATGTTGTTAGTAAGCAATTAGCGCAACTTGGAGCGGAAAATATTCAAATTGGTGAACAGAAGGATGGTCAACTTAAGATTACGTATTTCAGTAATCAAGAGGTTAAAGATATTCAAGGTAAACTTTTTGCGAAAAACAAGCTTCAGTTTTCGTTGTCTCCAGATAAAGACAATTCTGATAATCTGCCAGCTAAAAAAGATGCCAAGGATTATTTAATTAATGTTTCAGAAATTGAAAGCAATAGTAATACAGCTTGGGATTTTGAAGGTACTTTAGTCATAGAGCAAAGTCAAAAAAGTGATCGCTTCTCTAATACGGAAGTTGAGTTTTTTACGGGAACTTTAATTTCAAAATGTCATAATTTACATATAGCAAATGTATTTCAAGTTAATACTTCTGTAGTACATGCTATAGATACGTTTTCATACAAAATACCTGAAACTAGAGCAGGACCTTTAAGTTAGAGGAAATATATTTCCTACTTCACAATTAATAGCTTTCATCAATCTTAAAAGCTAAAAAATATCATTCATATAAATAATTGTCGGATTCTTTTGCAAACCATATATTTGCGCCCATAATTTTAAGGACAATATCCGACACTAAACAACAGAAAAATGCAAAACAAAGGAATAATTAAACTTTTTGCACTCTTATTTGGCTTGGTAAGTATTTACCAGTTATCATTTACATGGAAAGCCAACCAAATAGAAGACAATGCAGAAGCATACGCGATTGAAAAATTCGCTGAAACTGAAGAAGATTATCAAGAAAACAGAAATACTGCTGAGGCACAGTACATTGATTCTTTAAAGACTTCAAAAATTGAAGTTGGTGATGAATTTGAATCAATAAAGGTTTACAGTTTAGGTGTCGCAGATTATACGATGACTGAAGTTGAAAACAATGCCCTAAATTTAGGTTTAGACCTTAAAGGTGGTATTAACGTAATACTTCAAATTTCGGTAAAAGACATCCTCAAAGGTTTAGCAAATAACTCTAAAGATCCTGTGTTTAATCAGGCTTTAAATGATGCTGAAGAATTACAGAAAGATTCACAAGATTCTTATTTACAATCGTTTTTCACAGCATTCGATGCTATTGAGGGAGACACAAAATTAGCTTCGCCAGATATTTTTGCCAATCGTACTTTGAGTGATGAGATTAAGTTTGATATGTCAGACAGTGAAGTTAAAGGCATTATTGAAACTAAAATAGATGAATCTATTGTATCTGCTTTTGAGGTCTTACGTAAACGTATTGATAAATTTGGTGTAACATCACCAAACATTCAGCGATTAGGAAATTCTGGACGTATTTTATTAGAATTACCAGGAGCCAAGGATATTGAGCGTGTAAAAGATTTAGTAACTACAACAGCTCAATTAGAGTTTTGGGAAACCTATAAAACAGAAGAAGTTGCACCATATTTACTTCAAGTAAACCAAAGTTTAGTAGAAGCTGGTGAAACAAATGAAACTACAGATGAAGCAGAAGAAGCTGTTGTAGAACAAGACAGTACAAGTTCTACTATTGATGATTTAACAGGTCAGATAGAATCAGATTCTACAGATGTTGCTGATGCAAACCCATTGGGAATTCAAGGTTTTGGTAGAGGTGGTCCTGTAGTTGGTATTTTCTTAGCTAAGGACAAGGAAAAAGTAATGGCTGAGATCAATGCTCCAAAAAACAGAGCACAATTGCCGGCTGAAATGCGTTACTTAAAATTTGTTTGGGGAATCCAAGCAGAAGCATCGGAGTTTGTTGAACTGTATGCTATTAAAAGCAATAGAGAAAGTCAACCAGAATTGAGTGGTGCTGTAATTACAGATGCAAGACAAGATTATGACCAAGTAGGCAGACCAGCTGTAAGTATGCAAATGAATGCAAAAGGTGCTAAGACTTGGGAAGCAATGACAAAAACGGCTTATGAAACCAGAGGGTATATTGCCATTGTATTAGATGATATTGTGTACTCTGCACCTAGTGTAAGTACAGGACCTATTGCAGGTGGTAACTCACAAATTTCAGGAGCATTTTCTTTAACAGAAGCTGTCGATTTAGCAAACGTTTTAAGAGCTGGTAAACTACCAGCTTCAGCTGAAATTGTACAAGCAGAAGAAGTTGGACCTTCGTTAGGGCAAGAGGCAATTGATAGTGGAATGTTATCATTTTTAATAGCATTGGCTTTTGTATTGCTTTGGATGATTTTCTATTACGGAAAATCAGGAATATTTGCCGATATCGCATTATTGCTTAACATCCTATTAATATTTGGAGTATTGGCAAGTTTAGGAGCAGTATTAACCTTACCTGGTATTGCTGGTATCGTATTAACGATAGGTATTTCGGTCGATGCGAACGTACTTATCTTTGAGCGTATCCGAGAAGAATTAGCAAAAGGTAAATCGCAAAAGGAATCTATTAAAGATGGTTTCTCTAACGCTTTATCTTCAATTTTAGATGCCAACATTACAACAGGATTAACAGCGCTTATCTTATTTGTGTTCGGTACAGGGCCAATTAAAGGTTTCGCAACAACATTAATCATAGGTATTTTAACATCATTATTTACAGCGATTTTCATCACACGTTTATTAATTGATTGGTACCATAATAGAGGAGGAAAATTGGATTTTTCAACAGGAATGACCAAAGGTCTCTTCAAAAATGTAAACATCAATTTCTTAAAGAAGCGTAAAATTGCTTACATCATTTCAGGTGTTCTTATTGTGGCGAGTTTAGGTTCTTTATTTACTACAGGTTTAGACGAAGGTATTGACTTTGTTGGTGGTAGAACTTACCAAGTTCGTTTTGACCAAGACGTAAGTACTGAGGAAGTTGGAGGCGTGTTGAATGATGTCTTTGGTAGTGCTGAGGTGAAAACCATTGGTGGACCAAACCAATTGAAAATTTCAACAAAATATAAGGTTGAAGAAAATTCAACAGAGATTGATGAAGAGGTACAATCAATGCTTTTTGAAGCGTTAACACCTTACTTGCCAAGTGGCATCACTTATGATGAATTCCTAAACGGATCTGGTGAAGATAAAATAGGTAAAATGTCATCGAGTAAAGTTAGTCCTACGATTGCAGATGATATTAAGAGTTCTTCATTCTGGGCAGTATTAGGCTCTTTAGTTGTAGTGTTCTTATATATTTTAATTAGATTTAAGAAATGGCAATTCTCATTGGGAGCTGTTGCGGCAGTATTTCATGATGTATTAATTGTATTGGGTATATTCTCTATCACATGGAAATTTATGCCATTTAGTATGGAAATTGACCAAGCGTTTATCGCAGCAATCTTAACCGTAATTGGTTACTCGTTGAATGATACGGTAGTTGTATTTGATAGAATTAGAGAATACTTGAATGAACATACAGGTTGGAATTTCAATAAAACCATTAATGCATCTCTAAATAGTACATTGAGCAGAACATTAAATACATCGGTAACAACTTTAGTAGTGTTATTGGCAATGTTTATTTTTGGTGCGGATTCTCTTAGAGGTTTATTGTTTGCCTTAATTGTTGGTGTAGTAGTTGGTACATATTCATCTATGTTTATTGCAACACCAATTATGTACGATACGGCTAAGAAAGGTGATGCTGCTGAGTCTTTAAAGAAGAAAGTAAAAGAGGACGAAGAAGCGTAAGCGTTTCAAAATAATTATTCTGAATTTGATTCAGAATCTAAAATGCCTTTCTGAAAAGAAAGGCATTTTTATTATATAATGTTGATGGGTTGTTGGCTCTACATATGCAGCAACATATACTATAACACAATGTTTTCAGCGTAATAAAACAAGGTTTTAGTATTGTTTAAAAGTGAAGTGCACTTATTTTAAGAGTAGTTTAAAACCATTAAAATTCAATCTTATCACCAACCTCAAGATTCCACTCATCTGAAAGTCCAGCATTGATTTCTAATACATATTTAGTAGGTGCTTCAGAAGGAAGTGAAGTCTCATTAAAAGGTTTGGCATTCTTTTGAAAACTCACTATTTCCTTATTTTCATTAATATAAATGATGTCCAATGGAATTTTTGTGTTTTTCATATAGAAATTCCGAAGTTGACTATCTGGAAAAATAAAGAGCATCCCATGGTTAGGTTGTAGCTTCTCACGGTACATTAAACCGGTTTGTGTTTCATAATCATTATCGGCAATTTCAATATCCAAAGTTTTGGTGATGGAATCTGTTTTGGCTTTTTTAATGCTGAGAGTACCTTCTTTCTTAAAGGTAATGACTACTTTTTCTGTTGGTTTAACTTTCTGTTTTTCATCTTTACAGCAGATAAAAAGCAAAAGCGTTAAAATAAAAATTGAATTTTTGAATAAAGCTTTCAAAATATTAAGTCAGTTTTATTTTAGGTTTATACATAAACATAAAGTAGAGTCCAACAAGTACTAAAGGTATGCTTAATAATTGGCCTGTGTTTAGAGCCCAGTCTGCACGCTCAATATTTTGTGGTTCTTTCACAAACTCCACAAAAAATCTTACCGTAAACAACAATACCAAGAACAGTCCAAATAAAAAGCCCTGTTGTTCAGATTTTTTAGTTTTCCAATAGAAATAAAATAAAATTAAGAATACAAAAATATAGAAAAATGCTTCGTATAGTTGTGCAGGATGTCTCGGTTCGGTTTCGCCCAATTGCTTAAACACAACACCATAATCACTATTGGTATATTTTCCTATAATTTCAGAATTTATAAAATTTCCTAATCGTACAAATACAGCACCTGAAGCCACAGGAATTACAACACGGTCCAATATCCAAAGGACGGTTTTATGCAATTTCTTTTTATTGAAAATATACATAGAAATAATCATTGCAATGGCTGCTCCGTGACTTGCCAAACCTTGAAAACCTGTAAATTCAAACCCTCCTTTAAATTTAAAAGGTAAAAAGATGCTGAAAAAATCTTCGGTTATAAGTTCGGGTTGATAAAAAATCACGTGGCCCAATCGTGCGCCCAACATAATTCCAAGCACTGAATAAATGAATAAAGAGTCTAATGATTCTTCAGATTGGTTTTCGTTTTTCCAAATGCGTTTCATAATGTAGAAGCCCAAAATAAAGGCGACTATCCACATAACGCTATAAAAGTGAAGTTTAAAAAAACCTAAATCAATAAACTTGGTTGGATCCCATTCTATCTGTAAAAAATGCATACGTATTTGGTTTATGTGGTAAATATAATATTTTGAGAGGGATTGAAAACTGGATTAACGTAATATTAATCCTCTTTAGGTGGAACAGGGTCAAATCCACTTCCTCCCCAAGGGTGACAACTAAAAATCCGTTTTAATGCTAACCAACCTCCTTTAAAAAAGCCATGAACTTCTAAAGCTTCTTTTGCGTAATGAGAACAAGTAGGCTGATATCTGCAAGTAGCGGGAGTGATTGGTGAGATTATGGTCTGATAGACTTTTATTAGAAGGAGAAAAGGATATGTGAGGATTTTTTTCATAATCTTAATTAAGTCTTTCCTCTTCTTAAAATTTAGGGTAGTATTTTAATTGGTGGTAAACGTTGTGCCTTCTCTACTGTCATTTAACTGAATACCAGCTTCTGCTAATTGATCTCTAATCTTATCTGAAAGTGCAAAATCTTTATTCAATCTTGCCTCTTTTCTTAAGTTGATTAAAATTTCTACTGCACTCGTTAATTTATCTTTACCAGAATCTTTATTTGACTTACTTTCTAAACCAAGAATTTCAAACGTGAAAACAGTTAATGTTTCCTTCAAAATTTTTAAATCTTCTTTGGTGATAGTTGTGTTTTCTTCTTTTATTTGGTTAATGAATTTTACACCTTCAAATAAATGAGCGATTAAGATTGGTGTGTTAAAATCATCATTCATGGCATCGTAGCATTTCTGCTTCCAGCCTAAAATATCAACTGAAGAGGTGTCATTTGTTTTTAAATTATCAATGAGTTTGTAGCTTTCCATTAAACGGTTAAATCCTTTTTCAGCGGCCAAAAGGCCATCATCTGTTAAATCCAAAACACTTCTGTAAGAGGCTTGCATCATAAAAAACCGAATGACACTTGGACTAAAACCTTTAGACATTATATCGTTTTTACCTGAAAGTAATTCTGCCGGATTGATGTAATTACCAGAAGATTTGCTCATACGTGAGCCATTAAGTTCTAGCATGTTGGCATGCATCCAATAATTTACAGGGTTTTCACCCATTGCAGCTTTGTTTTGTGCAATCTCACATTCGTGATGTGGGAATTTTAAGTCCATTCCGCCACCATGGATATCAAACTGTTCTCCAAGATATTTGGTGCTCATTACGGTACATTCTAAATGCCAACCAGGGAAGCCGTCGCTCCAGGGAGAAGGCCAACGCATAATATGAGTAGGTTCTGCACGTTTCCAAAGTGCAAAATCCTGTGGGTTTTTTTTATCACTTTGGCCGTCTAAAGCACGTGTGTTATGAATTAAGTCTTCTAGCTTTCGCTTACTTAAAATTCCATATTCATTAGTCTCGTTGTATTTGTGAACATCAAAATAAACAGATCCATTAACTACATAACCAAAACCGTTGTCAATGATGGTTTCAATTAATTCAATTTGTTCAATTATATGACCCGTTGCAGTAGGCTCAATACTTGGTGGTAAAAAATTAAACGTGTTTAGCACATTATGAAAATCCACAGTATAACGTTGTACAATTTCCATGGGCTCAATAGCTTCAAGCCTAGCTTTTTTGGTGATTTTATCCTCGCCAATATCACCATCATTTTCTAAATGACCTGCATCGGTAATATTCCGTACATAGCGTACTTTGTATTCTAAATGTTTTAAGTATCTAAAAATCATGTCAAAAGACATAAACGTTCTCACATTACCTAAATGTACATTGCTATAAACCGTTGGACCGCAAACATACATGCCAACATATCCAGAGGTTATTGGTTGAAATTCTTCTTTTTCGCCAGAAAGCGTATTGTATATTTTTATGGTATTGCTATCGTATAATGGCATGACGGGAGATTGTAAAATTGAATAACAAAGCTAAAGAACAAGTTTAGAGGAAGCAAGTTAAAACTGCGTATCTAATTTTATATAATCCAAGAACTCTCTTTTGGTTTCTTTTTCTTTGAATTTACCTCCAAACTCTGAAGTCACAGTGCTACTTTCAATATCTCTAATACCTCTAGAGTTAACGCACAAATGTTTGGCGTCAATAACACAAGCCACATCTTCTGTATTCAAAACACTTTGTAGTTCTTTCACTATCTGAATGGTCAAACGTTCTTGTACTTGAGGACGCTTTGCAAAGTAATCTACAATTCGGTTCATTTTTGAAAGCCCTACAACACTTCCGTTAGAGATATAAGCAACGTGTGCACGACCTACAATTGGCAATAAATGGTGTTCGCAAGTAGAATAGACAGTGATGTTTTTTTCTACTAACATTTCACCGTACTTATACTTATTGTCAAAGGTTGAAGAATTAGGCTTTTTTTGAGGATCTAGACCACCAAAAATTTCGTTAACAAACATTTTTGCTACGCGGTTTGGTGTGCCTTTAAGGCTATCATCGTTCAAATCTAGTCCAAGAGTTTCCATAATATGCCTGACATCATCTTTAATAATGTCAATTTTCTCATTACTAGATAATTTAAAAGCATCTGCTTTCATTGGTGTTTCACTAGATGATGATATGTGGTCATCACCAAAGGCATCTATATTGTTGAAATCGCTTTCGACTTTCATTTTGTATCAGTATTAATCGTTCTAAATAAGCAAGGTGCAAAGATAAACAATAAAAATAGTATGCAAGGGTAGGAGTTTTTAAATTATAACTGTTCTATTCATAAAACCGTTAAAAAGCCCATATCATTGGCAAATTAATATTGGTTTCCCTAAAATTTTCTTAAATTTCGAGATTCAATTAAAATATAAAACATGAAATTAAAACGTATCTTTCTTCTTCCTATATTATTTGTGTGTTTTGCCGCTTTCGGACAGCAAAAAACAGCTATAGATTACCCTTCTAACGTTGATGCTCCATTATCAAAAAATGAAAAAGCTATGATTAAGGAAGTATATCAATCAAAAGCCAATCAAGAAGTCTTCAATAATGATTTTTTAAAAGATATAAAGCACTTATTGAGAAACAGGATTTTGATTTATGAAGAAAACAATCCTAAAGCACAAAAGAAAACAACCTTACTCTCAGAGGTGCCATTATTTGATGACTATAATAAAGATTTAAAAAGAGATAAAAAGTTTGATGTTTCAAACTTTAATCCCTTAAAATATAAATTAGATTTTTTTGCCAACGGCACTTATTTATATAGGGTTGACAATACTAATTATTTTATTCAAATCACCTCCCAACACAGAACTTTTAAAAAATAAAATTAACTGATAATCAGTATAATGAAAAATATATTACTCCTATTTACCCTCATTTTAACTAGTGTAGCATTTTCACAAGATATTTTAATGCAAAACGGAACATTTAACCAATGTTCGGGTGTGTTTTATGATTCTGGTGGAGAATTTGGAAATTACGCTCTCGATGAAAATCTTGTAACAACAATTTGTTCTGATGTTGCAGGTGATTTTGTACAATTAGATTTTACTGAATTTGCAACACAGCAAGGTTTAAATGTAGATACGATGAATATCTATGACGGTGATGACGTAACAGCACCATTGATAAATTCATACTCGGGTCCTGTAGGTCCGTTTACTGTTGTGGCGTCAGACGCCAATATATCTGGTTGTTTAACAATTGAATTTATCTCAAATGATTCGGGTACTTTAAGTGGTTGGGCTGCAGATATTGAATGTTTCACTCCTTGTCAAACTATAACTGCCTCAATAGATAATACAACTCCAGCAGCTGTTGCTGGTACTGTTGAAGTAGATCCAGGTGAGCAAATTACTTTTGATGGAAGCGCAACATTTTCAAGTGATGGAATAGGTGCAACCTATACATGGGATTTTGGGAATGGTGATACATTAATGGGTGAATCCGTCACTTATGCATATCCAAATCCAGGAACTTATATTGTTACATTAACTGTTGCAGATACTAACCCTTTGGGTTGTACAGGTGTAGATAATTCAATAGAAGTAGATGTTTTAGATAATGATGCCTGTGCTGGGTCATTACCAATTTGTGATGGAATTACGGATGTTCCATCACCTGTAGGCTCTGGTGCTGCAGAAAGTGGAATAGATTATGGTTGCTTGGGCTCCCAACCTAGACCTAGATGGTATTTTTTACAAACAGGTGATGACGCTGGAGATTTAAGTTTTACTTTAACTCAAACTAATGGGCCTGGAGGAACAGGTGGAGGTAATGATGTGGATTTTATTATTTGGGGACCTTTTAGTCAGCCCGAATGTGGTTCAGGTTCTCTGAACGCTTCTACTCAAGTTGATTGTAGTTTCTCTGCTGCTTCTATAGAACAAATAAATATTCCTAATGCTCCAGCCAATTCCTACTATGTATTATTGATTACCAATTATAGTACTTCTTCTGGTTTTATCAATTTAGAGCTTAATCCAGATCCAAATTCTAATGCCACTACTAATTGCGATATTATTTGCCAAGTAGATTTAGGTGATGATCAACAATTGTGTAATGATGAAACTTATACTATTAACCCTGATTTTACTGGTGCATTTAATACATTTGAATGGCAATTAGATGGTGTTACTATTCCTGGGGAAACTTCTTCAACATTAACAGTAACGGAATCGGGTACCTATACTTTAATAGCGGATGGTTCAGATGCTGTATTCGGAGACCCATGTACAGCTACAGATGACGTGGTGATTACGATAGCAGACACATTTGCTTTAAATGATATTACACTTAGCGAATGCAATTCAGGGGTGGTGACTAATGCAGATTTCTTTTTGGAAGATGCTATTAATGATATTCTAAACCCTCTAGATCCTTCAGACTACACTGTAACTTTCCATAATAGTTTGAACGATGCTGAGAATGATTTGGCACCAATAACAGATACTAACCCTTATGACGGTACTGATGGTGAAATTATTTATGTTAGAGCAGAGTTAACGGGAGCTGATTGTTTTTCTACAAGTACAATAACACTTTCAATATCTTCTCAACCAGATATTAATCCAGTAGCTGATCTTGAGCTCTGTGACGATGTATCTAACGACGGTTTTGGGGAGTTCGATTTAGCAAGTCAGTCACCGGGTATATTGGGAAGCCAGGGCGCTACAGATTTCGAGGTGACCTACCATTTGAACTTTGCAGA